>CEPZ01006966.1_pt1 | contig 48726 bp, 44 predicted proteins | sample 530461 | NCBI WGS metagenome assembly CEPZ01 (sample SAMEA2620106, study PRJEB7988) | marine metagenome | isolation source: saline water (ENVO:00002010), including
GATAAATCAATGAAAAAGTATTTAATCATATTAATAATAATTGGATTTATTCCTATTGGCACCCCTGTGAACGCCCAAATCAAAAACTTGGGGAAAAAGCTCAAAAATGCAGCGAAAAAGGAGGCTAAAAAGGCAATTGAAAAAGAGGTGAAACCTCTAACACTGGATTATAAAATAACTAATGTTAATTATAATCCGCTTAAATCGCTAAATAAGGTGTCCCTTGATATTGATTTTTTTGGGAATAATCCTAACAAGATCGGTGTAACCCTTCACCGGATTGAGTTCGATTTATATATCGATGGAAAACACGCCTCGAAGTTCTACAATGAAAAGAAAATCAAAATTCCTAAAGAGGGGGATTTTGCATTTGAAGAAAGGGCTGCCTTGAAACTAAGCGTAATGGGAAAAGCTATTTTTGATGCAATAATAAAAAAGAAAGCTAAATACCGCCTGGATGGGACTTATTTCTTGGATACCAAATTTGGTACGATTCCTATCAAAGTAAAATTGATGGAAAAAGTAATGTAAATTGTTATGCCCGCCTGCTAACAGGCGGGTGATGACAGTAATATGGGGTTATTTCCCCGTACTGCCGAAGCCTCCTTCGCCGCGGGTGGTTTCGGACAACTCATCCACCAGCTCAAAATGGATGGGTGAACCATCCATCCCCACCAATTGAAACAGGCGCTGGCCCGGTTCAACTGTATAGGCCTCATCTTTTATATTATCCACAATAGCCATTATCTCGCCCCGGTATCCCCCATCGATCAAGCCAATGGAATTACACAGTCGAAGGGGCGTCTTGGCGATACTGGAACGGGGCATGACCAAATATGGCCGACCATCATGTGGTTCACAGGCGATCTCCAAATGAATAAGTGTTGTCTCCCCGGGCAGAATGGTTTGTTCATTGATCACAAATAAATCCAGCCCCGCATCTCCATCGTGGAAATGGCCGTGGTTTTCATACATGGCTTTGACTTCTGCGTTAAATGGTCTGATTTTCAGGTGCATTAGGTTCCCTCTTTCCAAATCCTTTATTTAAATAATAAATAATAATACCCAACCCTACAATTGCTAATCCCACAAATGATTCAAGGGGTTGAGCCATTAAAGTATAATAAATAATCCAGATATTGAGCAGGATGAATATTCCTGGTGTGTAGGGATAACCCCAGGTACGATAGGGCCTATTTAAATCGGGTTCCCGTTTTCTTAAAAAATACACTCCGGATACTGTGGCAGTCGTGGTTAGAATCAGTGCAATGCCTGTATACAGAAGTACCTGTTCAAAAGATGATGAAAGTATAAATAGCATAGAAATTATAAATTGAATCCAAAAGGCATTCATTGGGATCCCATTCTTATTTCTTTTTGAAAGAAAATTGAGAGTCGAATAATCCTCACCCATCACCTGCATGATCCGCGGACCAATGAAGACATAGCTACTCACAGTTGATATCAATAAAATCCCTATGCCCATTCCCACAATCTTGGCACCTGCTTCCCCAAAAATGTTAACCCCCGAAATGTATCCTACTTCAACTTCTCCCACCATGGAATGAATAGGAGCAGTAAGCAGAAAGAGATAATTAAGTAAAACATAAAGTAACATTACAAAACTGGTACTAATTAACAATGAACGGGAAATATTATTCTTCGGATCAACCACTTCTCCGGCAATATATGCTGTAGAATTCCAGCCCGTATAAGCATAGGATACCCAGACCAGACTGACTGCAAAACCTGAACTGAATATCAGAGCACCATCGCCTGGTTTGGGGAAAATGCTAATATTTTGCGGTTCCGGAACAAAAAATCCTGCCAAAATAAATATAATGATTAACCCGATTTTGATTCCTGTTGTACCATTATGGATTCGGGTTCCCACTTTTAAGGAAAAACCATGAATCAGGTGAAAACCAATTATGGCAATGATTGCTAATTGAATAGAATCCAGTATTGGAAATACAGCAGTAACATATTTTCCCAGTGCCATGGCCGCCAGGACTGCAGGTGCGGAAAACCCCACCGTTGCGGACACTAAACCTCCCGTAAACCCCAGCGCTGGATGAACTGCTCTTGATAATAAATGATATTCTCCACCGGAACGAGGTAATGCAGAGGCGAGTTCGCTGTAGGATAATGCGCCAAAAAGTGCCATAACACCTCCCACGATCCATAACATTAATAAGGGGAATATCGACTGAAGATCTTGAAGTTGAAACCCTAAACTGGTGAATACACCAGTCCCAATCATGGACGATACAACAAATGCCGACGCTGTCCATACCGAAATATGACGGTTAGAATCTTGGCCGGGTTTCATGAAAGGTTAGGCAGAGCAAATTTTAATAATAAGCATCACCCACCCGGCAATAAGAGCAATACCACCAATCGGTGTAATGGCACCCATCCACCGCAGTCCCGTCAATACGAGGATGTAAAGACTGCCGGAGAATACTAGGATGCCAACGGATAAAAGCACGGCCGGGAGTTGGATCATATCTGCATTATAATGAAATCCCAATATGCCGATCAGGATAAGTCCCAGGGCATGGTACATGTGGTAGCGGACCCCCGTTTCGAAAATAGCCAGGTCTTCCGGTGATACCTTACTCTTGAGTCCATGAGCGCCGAACGCGCCCAAGATCACAGCCAGGGCGGCTAAGGAAGCGCCCAAAATAATCCAGTTTTTCATTCGGATTGGTTCTTATGAATCAGCGTGCGAATCGGGAATGGAATTTCAATATTCTCTTGATTGAACCGTTTATGGATTCGTCTGATAAATTCATCAATGATAGGATGCTGATCCCCATATTTCAATCCTCTGAAATAAATCTTAAGGTTGACGCTGGAGTCGGCAAATTCAAAACATCTTACAATGGGCGGTGCATCTTTTTTAGCGCCATCCACATCCCGAACAACACCTTCGGCCACCTCTTCCGTCACTTTTACAACATGGTCTAAGTCACTGTTGTAAGAAACGCCTACAGACACACGTATGGAAAAACTGGGATCACCCTTGTCATAATTTTTAACAATCGCAGCTGAAATTTTTGAATTTGGAATGGTAACAATATTATTCGTTCTTTCCATCAAAGTTGTATGACGCCAGGTAATATTCTGGACATAACCCATATGGCCGGAATCCATTTCAACAAAATCACCCGGTTTTACCTTTTGGGAGAGAAGAATATGAAGTCCGGCAAAGAAATCGGCTAGCGTATCCTTTAGGGCCAATGATACCGCCAAACCACCAACGCCCAGAGCTGTCAGAAGCGGAGTAATAGAAATCCCCAGGGATTGGAGAATAACCAGCACACCAATTGAAATAATTATAATCCGCGCCAGGTTGACAAAGATGGTTGTGGAGGGTAAATCAGTTCCCTGCCTTTCAGCCCAGAAGTTTAGTAATCCAACACCGATTCGAGATGAGGCCATGGTTACTGAAAGAATCAGAGCGGAAATAATAATTTTACTCAAATAGCCAATGTATTCATCACTGATAAATGGAATACTGCTGGAAGCTATATTTAGAGAAGCTAAAAAGAACCACAAGACAATGTGAGATTCAATGGCTTCAAAGACTACATCATCCCCTTTCCACTTAGTTTTTTCGGTAACCTTTTTCAGTCTGCTGTGGATGAACCGCTTAAACAGCCACCCTAAAAGAATGCCGACAAGGACGGTGCCGATTGGTGTTGCATAAACCATGATGTAATCGATAATTGTTTTTTCCATAAGCCGCGAAATTACACTTTTTAAAATTCTTTATTCACTTGTTTCATAAACCAATTCGTAACTAACAATGGATTTCCCCAAATAATACAAATTAACCTTGGTTGGTTTATGTTCCTCATCAAACCACCACTCCATACCATGCTTTTTCCCATTTTTATAAATACACTCATATTTTAAAAATCCTGATAAATAAAATTCACTGTCCAGTTTTGTCCTGAGGATGTATTTTTCTTCTGTTTCTTCAATACCCGATTGGTTCCATTTTCTTTCATACCGCGTCTCGCCATCATCCAGGATTAACACCCTTTTAAAGCGGCCATTATCGTGGTATTCGAAGCGGGCGATTTCCGCCCCTTCCTCATAAAACAATTCGCGTTTCAAGGCATTGGACAAAGTGAAAATTTGGACCACACCATCAAGAGCACCTTGATCAAAACTGGCAATAGAGGCAGGCACGCCAGTAGAATACCATCGTTGAACCAGGCCATGGAGATGATTTCCGAAAAAACTGCCTTTTTCTTCTAGACGTGCGCTTGAGGACCAGATTTCATAGGGGCCGCTTTTTTCACCGGATTGATAGGTTGTTTTTGATTTGATATCCCCGGAAGCAAAATAGGATTGTGACTCTCCTTCCAAAAAATCTAATTTATAGTTTTTGGCAAATTTTAATTGGCCATTCTTATGATAAAATTTTGATGGACCATTTAAGCGTCCATTCATATATGTTTTCAAGGAATCCAAATTCTCATTTTCCGACCACCACTTCCATTCACCATGGGGATTTCCCTGCCTGAAACTTCCGATCACTGCCTTTTCACCATTGCTGTGCCAAGCCATGAATTCTCCATTTAATACCCCATTCGTATAAGTGGCCAGAGAATCTAACTGCTTTTTTGATTGATACCACTGCCATGTTCCTGTTTTCAGGTCATTATTAAATTCTCCAGACAAATTTAAAAATCCGTCATTCCACACGCGAATATTCCCATGTTTGATACCCATCCGAAAATGAATAAGCCTCTCCTTGGATTTATCTTCATTTCGCCACAACCATTGACCGTGTGGCAAATTTTCTAAATAACTTCCGGTAACTTTTTTATTCCCGTTATCATAAAACTCAAGGAATTTGCCATTCAATTTTCCATCAGTATATTTCTTTTGAATATGGATTTCTCCATCTTTATAGTAAATGGTTTTTCCATTAAGAACACCAATGTTATATGTATGAACGGAATCTATTATACCGGTCATGCCGGTCCAGGTCCACTTTCCCGATTGGAGATTTCCAGTATATTTTCCACGAACAGCTATCGTTCCGGTTTGATGGTAACCGATGTATTTACCGTCCTTCTTCCCGAGTTTTATACCCACTTCAGATTTTATCATTCCTCGGGGATAATATAAAATTCGTTTTACTACTTTCCCCGCCTCTCCTTTACCCTTCACCAATTCAACAGTCTTTTTTTCCTGGGTAGAATAGCGGTCAACAATGTGAATCGTTGGGGTACATGCAGAGAAAAACAACCCTACTATAATTATAATACCAAGAGATCGCATGGAGAAAATTACCCATGAAATTCGATAGGTAAAATCTTGAAATCAGTTTGCAAAATTTTGGGTGAATGCATCCTAAATTCTCCGGCTGTTTAAAAAAATATACAGGAAAACTAATGATTGCAGCTGTTATAAAGGAGACAACTTCCGGGGAAACCCGCGTAGCGGCTACACCGAAAACGGTTAAGGAATTGATTAAAAGCGGTTTATCGGTACGTGTTCAATCCGGCGCCGGTGCAGCATCATTCTATGGCGATAAGGATTACCAAGATGCTGGTGCAGAAATTATTTCTGACACCCCAAGTGTATTGAGTGGGGCTGACCTCATTCTCAAAGTCGCCCCTGCTACGATAGAAGAAATTGATATCCTGCCGGAAGGGTCAATTTATATTTCCCTGTTCCAGACCACCAAACGTCCGGAACAGGTTAAAAAATTAAGTGCAAAAAAAATAACCTGTTTTTCTATGCATCTCATTCCCCGCACTACCCTGGCCCAAAGTATGGATGCCTTGAGTTCCCAAGCCAATATTGCCGGGTATAAATCCGTATTGATCGGCGCCGCCCATCTCCCCGTTTATATGCCCTTATTGATGACCGCTGCCGGGACTATCCCGCCGGCCAAAGTACTCATTCTCGGGGCAGGCGTAGCCGGTTTGCAGGCCATTGCCACCGCTAAACGCCTCGGTGCCCAGGTAGAAACATTTGATGTCCGTCCCGAGGTAAAAGAACAAGTGGAATCACTGGGAGCAAAGTTTGTCGAGGTGGAATCAGAAAGTAATGACGGCGTCGGTGAGGGCGGATATGCGAAAGAAACTTCTGATGAGTATAAACAACGCCAGCAGGAAATGATCAAACAGCATATTGCCAAATCGGATTTGGTTATTACCACCGCACTGATACCGGGACGTCCGGCACCCCTTTTGATCCCAACTGATATGGTGGACAACATGAAACCGGGCTCAGCTATTATTGATTTAGCTGCCGAAAACGGCGGCAATTGCGAATTGACCCAAGGGGGTGAAATTATAAACCATAAAGGCGTCATTATTGATGGTACACTGAATCTGCCTGGAACAATGCAGGTTCACGCTTCCCAGCTGTATGCAAAAAATGTATCTACCTTCGTCACTTATATGGTCAAAGACGGCCAACTGATTATAGATTTGGAAGATGAAATAATTTCCGGTGCCATGTTTACCCACCAGGGTGAAATCACCCACGAACCCACCCGCGAAGCGGTGAACAATTTTTAAGGATCTATTATGGATATGATTAATATTCTGACTGTTTTTATTCTGGCGATTTTCGTCGGGTTTGAAATCATTACCAAAGTCCCTCCCACCCTCCATACACCTCTCATGTCCGGCTCCAATGCCATTTCAGGAATTGCCATTGTGGGTGCCATCATTGCTACCAAAGTGAGTGGTGAAATCGGTACGTGGCTCGGCCTTGTGGCGGTGATCTTTGCTACCATCAACTGCGTCGGCGGTTTTATGGTAACCGACCGTATGCTTAAAATGTTCAAGCGGAAGTAGGATTATGGGATATACAAACCTCGCCTACGTTCTGGCGGCTATTCTCTTTATCCTAGGGCTCAAGAAACTCAGTTCTCCAAAAACAGCCCGCAGCGGGAATACCATTGCCTCCGTGGGAATGCTGATTGCCATTGTGGCTACAGTGGTATCTTTTGAATTATTGGATTTTAAATTAATCGCCGTGGGTATGATCATCGGGACCATCATTGGCGCCACCTTCGCCATTCGTGTGGAAATGACACAAATGCCCCAGATGGTCGCTATTTTTAACGGCTTCGGCGGCGGCGCTTCGGCCCTGGTGGCAACGGCAGAATTTTTTTCCAAATATGGAACCCCTGAACAAACCACATTTCTCACGGGGATTATTATACTTTCTGTTTTTGTCGGTACCCTTACCTTTACAGGAAGCTTCATCGCCTTTGGTAAACTCCAAGGATTTGTCAGTGGTAAACCTATTGTATTTGGAGGTCAGCAATTGATCAATGGCCTGCTTGTGGTTGCCCTAGTCGCCATGGGTATTTATACAACCTATGGCAGTTCAATGGATATGAATATGTTTTATGGAGTTCTGATAGTGGCTGCAATTCTGGGAATCACCTTGACCATTCCCATCGGCGGTGCCGATATGCCCGTAGTGATTTCACTCTTGAATTCCTATTCAGGTATTGCGGCGGCGGCCACTGGATTTGTCCTCATGAATAATGGACTGATTATCTCCGGTGCCTTGGTTGGCGCCTCTGGGTTGATCCTCACTAATATTATGTGCAAAGGGATGAACCGCTCACTGGCGAATGTAGTCTTTGGCGCTGTCGGTTTGGAACAGGAAACCGCCGGCGATGAAACCCAACGGATCAGCGTAAAGTCTTCCACCACTGAAGAAGCAGCCATGATCCTGGATGCGGCGGACAAAGTAATCGTCGTTCCGGGATATGGATTAGCTGTGGCCCAAGCTCAGTACGCCGTGCGGGAAGTGGCAGATCAACTGGAATCCATGGGCAAAAAAATATTGTATGCTATTCACCCTGTTGCGGGACGTATGCCCGGCCACATGAATGTCCTGTTAGCCGAGGCTAATGTGCCCTATGAACAATTAAAAGACCTGGATGAGATCAATCCTGAATTTGACGATTGTGATGTAGCAATTGTGTTGGGCGCTAATGATGTGGTTAACCCCGCTGCCCGTCATGATACATCTAGCCCCATTTACGGCATGCCTATTTTGGATGTGGATAAATCCCGTACAGTAATCGTAAATAAACGAACTATGAATCCCGGGTTTGCGGGTATTCAAAATGAATTATTCGGTTTCGATAATACGATCATGGTTTTTGGTGATGCCAAGGATATGCTCACCACCCTCCACAAAGACCTAAAAGAATTATAATGTTATAGGGGCGAGGCATGCCTCACCCCTACTTATCCTATTGAACTTCTTATGGAAAACCTTGTGTTAAGTGTCACAACCCATGAAACTAAAAATGGGTGCTTCACGTTTACATCCGTAAATAATTTAGGAGTAATCCAATGAAAAGAATTTCAATAATAATCGTTATGATGATTTTCATGATTAGTTCTATAGCATTTGGTCAAAAAAAAGGAAATAAATCCATGTCAAATCAGGAATTAGAAGTTGCTACATTCGGCGGTGGATGCTTTTGGTGCGTAGAAGCAGTCTTCGAACGGGTAGAAGGCGTTCGGGATGTAGTCTCAGGTTATGCCGGTGGCCATACAATAAATCCAACCTATAAAGATGTAACTCGAGGTGATACGGGCCATGCAGAGGTTTGTCAAATACATTTCGATCCAAATGAGATTACCTATGAGGAAATTTTAAAGGTGTTTTGGCAAGCCCATGATCCCACCACATTAAATCGTCAAGGAAATGATTACGGTACCCAATACCGATCAGCAATATATTACCATAATAAAAACCAGCAATTGTCCGCTGAATCCGCCATCTTGGATGCAAAGGATATGTTTAAAGATCCAATTACGACCGAAGTCAAGCCACTAGACAAATTCTATAAAGCTGAAGTGTATCACCAAGATTATTTCAAAAATAATCCTAACGTACCCTATTGTACTTTTGTGATTGAACCGAAACTAAAAAAACTTAAAAAAGAAGGTACAATTTGGGATGATAAATAATTGCTGATCCTAGAGACGGATCGTCTTACCTTATCTGAACTGTCCGCCAACTTATTGAAAAAATTAAATATAAAATTTGAATCAAATGACCAATTAGAGGTTAAACAAAATCCCGTTCAGCAATAGGAGTAGCACATGAAACAACTTACACGATTCTTTTTATTTGGGGCTATCAGTAGTCTGTTGGTCACGAAACAAGGGTCAGTACTAATGAGACGTGTACCATTTACAAAAGAATGGAGTTTTCTTAAAATCTAACAAATATATTTTGAGGTAATTTAAGGAATTGATGTTATCACACGTATAATTGGGTTATTTAATTGACTTTATCTTGAACGATAAGTACATTCATCTAAATCAGACTTGGAGTAAGAAATGAAAAAACAGGAAATCGGGCATGTATCTAAATATTTTGGTCAAATATCCGTTGCCGCCATTGAAATCACCGCTGGGAAATTAAATGTAGGTGATATGATTCACATTAAAGGACATACCACAGATTTGAAAGTGGAGGTCAAATCCCTACAGATAGAACACGAATCTGTCGAGAGCGCTAAGAAAGGTGACAGTATTGGTGTTCAGGTGACAGATAAGGCTCGAAGAAAAGACAAAGTTTACAAATTAGTTGACTGAATAAATCTATTAAGGGAATTATTGAAACATGAAATGCTAAAAACTAAGCTTTCATTAACCTCATAGATATACGTTTTACAACAATCAAATTAAATTATTTTAATTAGGCGCTGCTAGGTACAAACTTACACTTCACTTCGGTTCGCCCCAGAGCGCGGCGTTAAATTTTATAATCCCCCATAGCCTTAATCAACGCATCCACGCCTGCCTCCGGCATGGCATTGTAAATAGATGCTCTAAATCCACCCACCGAGCGGTGCCCTTTCAAAGTCTTCAATCCACGCCCATCACAAAAGGAAAGGAAGTCCGCTTCATCACCCCCATCTGCAAATACGAAGGGGATGTTCATCAATGACCGGTCTTTTTCTGGAATTGGACTAGTGAATAAGGGGTTCCGCTCAATTTCACCGTAGAGTTTTTGAGCTTTGCACTCGTTTCTTTCCGCTATGGCAGTCACACCACCATTTTCTTTGAGGCAGGCCAAAGTACGGTTCACTGCATAAATGGACATGACCGGCGGTGTGTTGAACATGGAATCCTTATCAATGTGTGTGCGGTAATTCATCATAGTAGGGATGGCCCGCTCCACCTTACCTAAAATATCGTCTCGAACGATAACCAATGTTACTCCTGCAGGACCCATATTTTTCTGGGCGCCAGCATAGATCAACCCGAATTGGGATACATCAATGGGACGACTGAAAATATCGGAGGACATGTCCGCCACCAAATAGCCGTTCAGATTTTTAGGGATTGGGAATTCTTTCCATTGGGTGCCGTAGATCGTATTGTTGCTAGTCACATGTAAATAGACCGCATCATCACTTTGATTCAATTCTTTCGGAATATGGTTATACACCGACGCTTTGGACGAACAAACCACATTCACATTCCCGAATAATTGTGCTTCCTTGATGGCCTTGGCAGACCAGGCGCCTGTGTCTGTATAATCCGCAGTTTGTTCTTCACCGAGAAGATTCATAGGAATCATAGAAAATTGGAGTGAAGCCCCACCCTGCAAAAACAATACATGGTAGCCATCAGGAATATTTAATAATTCACGAACGAAGGATTCCGTTTCTTCAACCATGGCCATGACCGGTTTGGAGCGATGGCTCATTTCCATGAGACTCATTCCATAACCATTATAATTTATGGCTGCTTTGGCCGTAGCCTCCATAACGGATGAGTCTAATACTGCTGGTCCTGCGCTAAAATTATATATTTTGCTCATATTTGCTTTCAAATTTAAGGATACAAATTAGAGCGTTCATTCTGTCCTTATAAATAAAAAAACCCCGTAACTATAAAATAATTATGGGGTTTTTCTTTAGGAGACTTATTTATAAGTCAAAATTGTCTTTTCCGATTCTGTTTTCCTCCACGTGGAGGTGGCGGTTTATATCTATCCTGTATACGGTCACGGACTTGCTGTTTCATATGTCCTTCAAACATGAGCAGCTTCACTTGTTGAGTCGGATTGAGTATATCACCTGAATTTTTGACGAAATCAATCCGTGTTTTACTTTTTTTCTGTTCAAATGAAGCAACTTTATTCATCAGTTTAGTCGCTTCAGCTTTTGAAACGTCTTCGCCCTTTTTCACTTTTTTATAAAGCGGTGTAAAAAGTTCTTTTTCTTCTTTTCGAATTTTCAGAACCTGTTTTTGGTGTGCCCGCATACTAGGAAAAAACTTTTCCGCTTGATCTTCGGTCAGTTCAAGATGCTCCGTCAATTGCCAGATCATCATCATTGCCATTCGTTCATCGTATTGACCGCCGGGACCTCGGGGTTTACCCGGTTGTGCGAGCAAGGATCCTATCCCGATAATTGATGTAATAACTATGGTTGTTTTTTTCATTGTATTCCTCCGTCATTCATTGTTGTCACCGGTTCAAATTCTATGTTATCTAAAAAAGCTAATGTGTCCCAGATGTCATCACTATTCTCCACGAGATATTCTGCCAAGTAATAAACGTATTCTTCTGTTTCTGAATCCATGACTTCTAACGGTTTCAGATAGTTTGATGTATAGGCCGCAGAATCATCCGATAGTTGATTAGTCGTCATTAATCCAAATACCGCCACAAATGCAGCTGCCGTAACTCCATAGATAATTCCCATTTTTTTCACGTGAAGTTTTTGTTCACCGTATTGACCTCCGGGACCTCCCGGTCTTCCGGGCTGCGCGGCAAGCGTACCTATCATGAAAAGTAGTAATAGTGTTAGGGTTGTTTTTTTCATTGTATTCCTCCGTCATTCATTGTTGTCACCGGTTCAAATTCTATGTTATCTAAAAAAGCTAATGTTTCCCAGATGTCATCACTGCTCTCCACGAGATATTCTGCCAAGTCATAAACGTATTCTTCTGTTTCTGAATCCATGACTTCTAACAATTTCAGATCGTTTGATGCATAGGCCGCAGGATCATCCGTTAGTTGATTAGTCGTCATTAATCCAAATACCGCCACAAATGCGGCTGCCGTAACTCCATAGATAATTCCCATTTTTTTCACGTGACGTTTTTGACGTTCCCCATGTAATTTTGCTATAAAAGAATCACCATCAGGTGTTTCAAAATTAGATTGGGATATTTGCTGAAATCGTTGTTCAATATTCATAAGTTAATCCTGCAATTTTTCTTTGAGTGCCTTAACCGCATGGTGATAATTCACTTTGGCCGAATTTTCACTAATCCCTATGATAGATGCGATCTCTTTGTAGGGCATTTCTTGTGCAATACGCATGGTCACGACCATCCTTTGCCGGGAAGGGAGTTTGGCCACCGCATCCCATAATTCTTTTCGTTTCCATCCATCTTCGTGACTGGTATCCAGATAGCCTGGCTCTGGCGCTTGGTCCAAGTGAAGCAGGTTCCGCCACTTGTTCCGCCTAAGGTAGGTATTGGACATATTGATGTTTGCTCGAAATAAGTATGTTTTAAATTCTGACTCAAATCGAAACTTCTTAAGTGCTTTAAACATTTTGATAAAAACATCCTGTGCCAGGTCTTCTGCTTCAATCTCATCGGCAGTGAATTTGCAAAAGAACCCATATGTTTCAGGAAGATGTCGTTTAACCAATTCATCGAATGCGACATGGTTCCCATCCTGAAATTCTTTTATCAGTTCGTGGTCTGTTTTCATGCATTTGCCATTTTAGACAACATTGCCTCTCAAAAGTTAAAATATTTTCAGATAAAAAAAAGGCTGCCAGTTGGCAGCCTTTTTCTGAATAAAAATTGATACTATCTATTATCGCCTTTTTGGCCATCCCGATCCTTTTGACCACAATGACGATTATATTGCATTCCGAGTGCAGTATAGATTTTGATGATTTCCATTTGCTTGTCATTAAATAACTCGTCCATTTTTGAATTGCGATCTGCTAAAAGTAATTTAACTGCCTCATGTAAATCGTCTTTTTCCATTTCTTCAGCTTTTGCTTTTTCAAAAAGGGTATTCATGGCTTCCTGATGTGCTGTATTAATTTCAGCCAATCCTGTTTCCTGTTCAGAAGTCATTTCAAGTGCATTAACCATAGCATCATGGGCAGCCTGTTTTGCTTCAGCCATTCTATTTTCCATCTCAGCTTTGATATCAGCTAATTGTTGTTTTTGATCATCAGTAAGCAAGCCTTCAATTTCAGCTTCCATGGCTGCTTCCAATGCTTCTATTTCAGCTTTAGCTGTATCTCTGTCTATAGTTCCTGCTTTGGCTTGCTCCATAAGATCGCGCATTTTTGTGCCATAGGTTTCAAGAATATTTTTGAGTGATTCACGTTGGGCTTCATCCAATAATTCATAGATCAATCGAACATTACTACCGCCTTTATCTCCTCCGGGCCCACCTCTATCTTTTCGATCCATTCCACCGCCATAGAGATAGGGAACACTATTATCATCCATCCAACTAAAAAGACGGGATTTTTCATCATCTGAAAGCTTACTTTGCATTTCAGCAGCTACTTTCCATAAAAACCCTGGATCACGGCGATGTTTCCCGTCTTTACCATGACGATTTAATGCATCGTTGAGGGCGTTTGTGCTGCTCTTGCTTAAACCAACATCGGCATTTAAACCGTCAGAAAAGGCCTGCAATTCCGGATCATCTACAAGGATATTTTCATCCTTCATCAGCTTTTCGCATCCGAAGGTTGCAAATAATAATATGGTGAGAAGTAATGTTAATTTTTTCATGTGATTTTCTTTTCCTCTCAATTGATCAAATATCTAAAGGTATTTTTAGTTTAGACCTAGTAAGGTGCCTGAAGTTAAAAATAATAGTTAAAAAATTAAAGGGCCGTTCTGGGTTAACCAGAACGACCCTATTTCAATTAATCAAATGGTGGTAATTAACCGTTATTCCCTTTTCTGCCGCTTCTTTTATTTTTTCCCCCACCTTTTTTGCCCTTACCGCCACGGTGTTTTTTCATTCGCAGTTCTAAGGCTTTATGGATTTTAATGATTTCAAGTTGGTCATTATCAAACAGCGCTTCCATTTTTTCATTCTTGGAGGTAAAGATATTTTTCAGTCCTTCTCTCAAAGTATCTTTATCAATATCACCATTTTTTGCTTGTTCAAAGAGTGCTTTGGCCGCATCCCGGGCTTCCTGGTTAGCGGCATCGAAGGCTGTAGCTTGATCAGATGTCATGTCCAAAACTTCAATCATTACCATTTTAGATGAATCACGGTAAGCCTGGCGTTTGGCTTCATGGTCTGATTTATTTTGTTCAATTTGGGCTTTTTGTTCATCCGTAAGCAAGGCGTCAATTTCTACTTTCATCGCTTCACCGAGCGCCTTCATTTGGGCGCGGGAATCTTCTTTAGAAAGAGTTCCATCTTTAACCTGGCTTTTTATTGCCTCGAATTTTTCCTTATAGGCAGACATGATTTCCTTGAAAGCAGTTTTTTGTTCATCCGTGAGTACGCGGATTATACCGCCAAAGTCATTTTTGCCTTTTTTCCCACCTTTGGATTTGGCGCCCTGTTTTTTGGTGCCACTAAATAATGGAATATCTTTTTCTTCCATTTTTTCAAATAAGCGGGCTTTTTCTTCTTCGGATAAATTGATAGCCAGTTCGCCAGCAACCTTCCACAGGAATCCCGGTTCACGATGTTTTCCCCCGCGTCCATGGCGATTCAGAACACCGTTAACTGCGTTTGTGGATGATTTGCTCAGGCCTAAGTCAGTTGCAAGCCCGGTTGAAAGATCCTGTAATTCTGCACTGTCCAGTTCAACAGCATTATCCCTGATAGGATTATCACAACCGATTGCAACCAACAATAGAGTTAAGGTTGGCAAGAATATTCGTTTCATTTTGTTATTTCCTTTTTGGATTGTTTTAATTTGATTCATTTGGCTTATTAGATGCGCGGACTAATTCAAAAGTTAAAAAATTGTTTAATTTGGTTTTGCGCTAACCTCTTTTGATAATCGTATTTCTACCCCATCATAAACTGCCACTCTGTAGTAATAATTTTTTGAATTATCGAGCCCTGTATGAACATAAGGAGATTTAACATCCCAAAATGCATTATCCTTAGATGTATTCGCTATGTAAATTCCTTCTTGATTACTCCAGTCTCCCAAAATTATTTTCTATTTTATTTATTGCTTGTTCAAACAGACGTGCTGCTCTTTCAGGATTAATTAAAATTATTAATAATTAGTGAGGTAGACGAAACATTTTTTATCACATGGTGATTTTCCTAACTTTCCCTATGCCATATTCCAGTGAAAATTTCATCGCCAATCCCAGCCAGGATTCAGCTATTTCTCATTCCCCGGCCCCACTGATGATTTTAGCCGGCGCCGGCACGGGAAAAACGTCCACCCTTCTCCACCGGATACGGTATCTGGTTACTTCAAAGTTGATTGAACCTGAACATGTGCTGCTACTAACGTTCACTGAAAAGGCTACCGCAGAAGCAAGGCAAACAATTTTTGATATTCTTGGAGATAAGGCTGAACCTATTTTCGTCGGCACCTTCCACAGTTTTTGTCATGCCATCATGCGCCGTTACGGCCCTGCAGCCCGCGTGGATGATGTTCTTTGGCAAGAAAGTGATATCCTCTATTATCTCATCAACCACTTTGATGATATGGATTTCATTCAGTCCCGTACTTTTGCCGATAATCCCGTCAAAGTTATCCGCGAATCCTTCATCCCGTTTTTCAATAGGGTCAGCGATGAACTGCTCTCTCCTGCTGAATTAATATCCAAATTCCAGGATATGGAAAATTCACAGGAATGGTTTGTACATAATTTCCCCGGAATACATCCAAAAAATACGCGCTTTGACGATGTTGCATTTCAGCTCCATGATCTGGTGCAGGCTTACTCATTTTTCCAAAAAGCAAAAGCGCACCATAATGCCTTGGATTTTGGCGATATGATCCTCGGTTGTTACGATGTCCTAAAAAACGATGTCTCTGTTCTGGAACAAGTGCGGAACGAATTCCAGCATATCTTTATTGACGAATACCAGGACAATAATTATGCCCTGAATAAAATTGTGAATTTGATTGCAGAAAAAGATCCCAGTATTACTGTTGTGGGGGATGAAGACCAGTGTATCTATTCCTTCCGCGGGGCGAATTATTACAATATTGCTGACTTCAGGAAACGGTATGAATCCCACCGGAATTATGCTGAAATCCCGCTGGTGGAAAACAGGCGCTCCACTCAGGAAATACTTGACCTTGCCAACGCCGCCATCAGCCACAACCCTGACCGGACACCCAAAAGCCTGAAATGCCTCCCTGAAAACTCTCAATCCGGGCCGAAGCCGCAATGGATCCAAGCGAATAAGCAGGAAACACTAGAGGCTTTGCCGAAGTTGATCCAATCTATGGTAAATGACGGCAAGGCTCTTTACGGCGATGTTGCTGTTATCTGCCGCGGCTGGAATAATGTTACTGATGCCGCCGACGCTATGCAAAATTCCGCTATCCCGGTGGATATCTACATTGAGAAATTCTTTGATGTACCCATCGTAATAGACGTGCTGGCGTGGGGACATTTGATATGCAAAGACGATCAGGCAAACATTGCCCTGTTTCGGATATTGAGGGAGCGTATAGGGGAATCATGGACTAGTACATTTTTTCAAACAATGAACAGAACAACCATTGATGAAAAGCTGGATCGATTAATTAATAGAAATAATGAAGCAGAAGAAATTGCCGCCTTGGTGGATTCCATTACCACCCTGCAACAATCCCTGGAGAAAAAACTGAAAGCAGACGAAATGGTTTGGGAGTTATTGACTGTTTTGAAAACATCGCAACTGGTCTCTTCAATGCGAACTCAGTATAGATATGAAGAAAGACTAAATCTCGCTAATTCAGGTGAAATCTTGAACCTTGCGGAACAATTTGTTAACAAAGACCCAAAAGCATCATTCAGTGATTGGCTCGAATTTATGGGAGTGATGGCTCTGGCCTCGAATCAAAACGCCGCCCAGCCGGAATTCGAAAGCGGAAATCTGGCGGTGCAGGTTATGACCATCCACCAAAGTAAGGGGCTCCAGTTTCCGGTGGTGATCATGCCGTTTCTTTACAGCGGCAGTTTTCCTTCAAGCCTGAAAAAACACCCAACTATTGACCGTCTTCCCGCGTCGTGGATGGCGTGGGAACAGGATGCCAACACTTCATTCAGGACACTTCACGAACGTGAAGAACGGCGCGTATTTTATGTTGGTATCACCCGTGCAGAAAAATTTCTTTATTTATTCGGACCGACAAAAAGACAGTCAATGTTTACAAAAGAACTGGAAGACATTAATCCTCAACCCATGGAGATTGAGACCATGAATACACATGAAGAAAAAACAGTATCCTTGAGTGCAAAGCGCCAACGGCTATTGGCAGATTTGAACCGGGAAATCGCCGCCAACCAAATGGAAAATGCCCGGCAAATCCTAGACGAAATGGAACAGAGCAGCAGTGGACCAGAACCAAACGGAGTGGGAGCACAGCCAAGAGATCATGCCATCTTGCACCTCTCTTCAACCAAAATTGATACTTATAATTCCTGTCCGCTGAAATACAGGCTCAAATATATTGATAAGGTTCCTGAAAGGAAAACGCGGGCCACCGGTGAATTCGGTTCCATTATGCACGGCATATTGGAAGAATATCATGGACTTGAAACTGAAGATCAAACAGAAGAAAAGCTGTATGATTTGCTGGAAAAACATTGGCGGGATGAATCCTTTGAGTACCGCCAGCGCGGTGAGGAATTCCGCAAGCAAGGTGAAGAATTATTATCCGATTATTTCCGGTTTGTGATGGAAAATCCCCCTAATGTTATTGGAAGAGAAAAAGCCTTTGCATATACAATGGATGATATCAATGTAAAAATATCTGGTAAAATTGACCGCATTGATGAAAACGGTGATAGTCTTGGGATTGTGGATTACAAAACCAGCCGTAAAAAAGAAAAAGCGGATAAGAATATCCAGATGGCACTGTACACCGAAGCCTTGTTGAATGATGCCGTGCAGGGCATTAGCGGTATTCCTGGTGAAGCCAGCTTACACTTCTTACGCTTTGGGGATGATCCCCTTTCATCCCACGAGTTTTCTGAAGAGGAATTGGATGTGTACCGGGATAAAATCAGGGATGTGGCGGATGGAATCCGCTCGGGATCATTTGAAACAAAAAAGAGTGACTTTAATTGTCAATATTGCGACTATAAGGATTTTCTCTGCCCGGCGTGGGAAGAGTAAAGAGATTGGATGAATGGAGTGATGGATTGACCAAATTTTTCTGTTTCATGTAACTCCCCACATTTAAATTGGTGTTCTTTGATTCCACAATGAAGAGGTAATTGTGAAGAAAATTATCCTATTAATTTCAATGATCGGACTCCTGTTAGGTGATTCGATTGCGGATAAAACCAAGTCCATGAAAAAGATGGATGGGTATATTGATATGTATTGGGAGGACAGCACCGGGAAACTGTGGCTGGAAATATCCGACTTTGAAAAAGAGTTTCTGTATGTGAATTCACTTATAGCGGGGATGGGTTCCAATGATGTGGGCCTGGATCGCGGCCAACTGGGGAATGAGCGTATCGTATATTTTTACCGTGTGGGGCCGAAAGTCTTGCTAATTCAACCTAATTACCGGTACCGCGCCAACACCACTAATCCGAAAGAAAGAGCATCTGTAGCCGATGGTTTTGCCAAATCCACCTTATGGGGTTTTAAAGTAGAAGCGGAAGAAGAAGACCGTGTTCTCGTAGATGCAACAGATTTCTTTTTAAATGATGTCCACGGCATTGTTAGCCGGCTGAAAAACCAGAAAATGGGAAATTATAAAGTGGATAAAAGCCGTTCCGCCATCCACCTCCCCGCCACCATAAACTTCCCCCAGAATACAGAAGTGGAAGCGCTCATGACCTACACCGGGACAAACCCGGGCCGGTATGTTCGACAGGTGACGCCTACACCGACCGCTATGACCGTCCGCCTCCACCATTCGTTCGTTGAACTCCCTAATGATAATTATACACCGCGGAAACATGATCCCCGGGCGGGGTACTTTCCCATGTCCTTCCAGGATTATGCGGTACCATTGGATGAATCCATTTATATCCGTTACATCACCCGCCACCGGCTGGAAAAAAAGCATCCGAAAAAAAGAAAAAGTGAAGCGGTAGAACCCATTGTTTATTATATCGACCCTGGTGTTCCGGAACCGGTTAAAACAGCTATGCTGGAAAGCGGCCGCTGGTGGAACCAGGCCTTCAATGCTGCCGGATATATCAATGCCTTTCAAGTCAAAGTTCTCCCCGACGGGACTCATCCCATGGATGTACGCTACAACATGATCCACTGGGTGCATCGCGCCACTAGGGGATGGTCCTACGGCAGTGCTGTGGTTGACCCCCGAACAGGAGAGATCATTAAGGGGAATGTATCTTTAGGATCGCTAAGACTGCGGCAGGATTACCTCATCGCTACGGGCCTTTTGGCCCCGTACGAAAATGGCACGAAAGTTCCGAACTATATGCGTGAATTAGCCCTGGCTCGCGTCCGCCAACTGGTGGCCCATGAGATCGGCCATACTATCGGACTGGCCCATAATTATATCGCCAGCACTGTGGGGCGCGCTTCGGTTATGGATTATCCTCACCCCACCGTCATATTGGATAAAAATGGAAAAATTGAATGGCGGGATGCCTATGATGTCGGCATTGGTGAGTGGGATAAAATTTCTGTGGAATACGGCTACCAGGATTTTCCTGATGGCACGGATGAGAATGAAGCATTGGAAGATATAATCCAGGATGGCATTCGCCGGGGATATACATTTATCACCGATCAAGATGCACGCCCACTCGGTTCCGCCCACCCAACGGCTCACCTGTGGGACAATGGTAAAGACCCTGTTTCAGAACTGGAAAATCTCATGGCTGTCCGCAAAGTGGCTCTCAATAATTTCGGCGAAAATAACATTCGTACAGGTCAACCCTACAGCGATATCGAGGATGTACTTGTCCCCACCTATTTCCTTCATCGGTTTCAAATTGAAGCGGCCGCTAAGGTGGTTGGTGGATTGAATTTCACTTACGCCCTTCGGGGTGATGGACAAATGGTAACTGAATTCTTAGACCCAATATTCCAGATGGATGCATTGAATGGCTTGATTGGCACCCTTCAGCCGAATGCTTTAACATTACGAGAAGACCTTTTAAAACTCATACCACCCCGGGCCGCTGGCCGAGGCCGGACCCGGGAGTCCTTTAATTCAAGAACCAGCGTCACCTTTGACGGAGTCAGCCTGGCGGAAACGGCAGCCAACTTAACTTGCCGAATGGTTTTTCATCCTGCACGGGCCACCCGGCTGGTTGAATACCATGCCCGTGATGCGAATCAACCGGGACTGGCAAAAGTGTTGAATACAGTGGTGGATAAAACGATATTAACCAAAGCACCAAATGGTTTGGCAGGAGAAGTAAAACGAAACGTAGATTTTATCGTCCTTGATCATCTAATGAGTTTGGCCGTTAATAAAGATGCCTCCCCAGCCGCCCAATCGATTGCCATGGCAGAGGTAAAAGAACTCACCACTAAAATCAATCGAAAACGTGGAAAATTATCTCGGGATAAATCACATGTGGAAATGATGCAATACCGAATTAAATCATTCTTGAATGAACCGGATGATTATATACCAGTTTCAGTCCCACCAGCACCACCCGGATCTCCCATTGGTACTGAATTTGGATGCACTTTCGAAAATCCATTCTTAAAACATTCTAATTAAGAGAGAGTTAAAATGAAACGCAAAATCCTATTTATTCTAGTCATGATATCCGCCATCCTTTCTGCCGATGGACTGGATATGAAAAAACTCAAGGGCATGAAAGCACGAGCAATTGGCCCCGGCGGCATGAGTGGCCGTGTGACGGCCATTGATGTGGTACTCTCCAATACGGATGTAATCTACGTGGGAACTGCTTCGGGTGGATTATGGAAATCAGAAAGCGGCGGTGTAAAATGGGAACCGATCTTTGACGACCAGAAAGCAGCATCCATCGGGGATGTGACCATTGACCCCACCAACCCAGATGTGATCTGGGTGGGCACCGGGGAAGGCAATCCCCGGAACAGTCAAACCGCCGGCTTCGGTGTCTATAAAAGTTTGAACGGCGGTCAAACCTGGGAATTTAAAGGCCTGGGTGAGACCCGTAATATCCACCGTGTATTGATCAACCCTCACAATACGGATGAAGTGTATGTGGGCGCCCAAGGCCCAGCCTGGGGAGAAAGTGAACATCGCGGTGTGTACAAAACCTCTGATGGTGGTAATTCATGGGAAAAAATTCTCTATATTGATGAAAAAACCGGTATTGGTGAATTGGTTATGGACCCACGTAATCCGGACAAGCTTATTGCCAACATGTGGCAGTTCAGACGCTGGCCCTGGTTTTTTAAATCCGGTGGACCCAGCTCAGGAATGCACATCACTTTTGACGGTGGTAAAACCTGGAAAAAGCGTACCGATAAGGATGGCCTTCCTAAAGGTGATTTGGGACGCATGGGAATCGCTATTGCACCGAGCAATTCAAAGCTGATCTATGCATTGATTGAATCCAAAAAGAATGCCCTATATAAATCAGAAGATGGCGGTTTCAAATGGACAAAAGTGTCTGATAAAAATATCGGTGGAAGACCGTTTTACTATGCGGAGATCTATGTGGATCCAGTGAATGAGCACCGTATCTATAATCTCCATACTTATGTAACATTCTCTAATGATGGTGGTAAAACATTCGGGTCACTGATGACGGCTTATGGTGCCAATGGCGTGCATCCCGATCACCATGCATTCTGGGGGCATCCAACCAATCCCAATTTTATTATTGAAGGAAATGACGGTGGTTTAAATATTTCTTTGGATCGGGGTAAAACCTGGCGGTTTGTAGAAAACCTCCCGGTGGCTCAATTCTACCATATCAATTATGATATGGATTGGCCCTACAACGTTTACGGCGGTATGCAGGATAATGGTTCATGGCGAGGCCCTGCTTATGTTTGGCGTGCCGGCGGGATTCGAAATTCTTATTGGGAAGAACTCTTTTTCGGTGATGGATTTGACGTGGTACCCCATCCCGGTAATTCACGGTTTGGTTATGCCATGAGTCAACAAGGCAATGTGGGCCGTTATGATTTGGTCACCGGGCATGCACAATTAATTCGACCTGTCCATCCTAAAGGTGAATACCTTCGGTATAACTGGAATGCGGCCATCGCTCAAGATCCTTTTGATGAAGATGCGATTTATTATGGGTCACAATACGTACACTATAGTACCGATAGAGGAAATAATTGGGAAATTATATCTCCCGATCTCACCACAAATGATAAAGAAAAACAAAAACAGCATAAAAGCGGTGGATTGACATTTGACGCCACCGGTGCGGAAAATTACACCACCATCCTGGTCATTGAACCCAGTACCCTAGATCGAAATGTGATTTGGGTCGGCACGGACGACGGCAACGTGCAACTCACCACGGACCGTGGTAAAACCTGGAAGAACCTTGCTAAAAAGATTTACGGCGCCCCCGAAGGCAGCTGGATCACACAGATCAATGCATCAACTTATGATCCTGCTTCAGCTGTGGTGGTCATAAATAATTACCGACGGAATGATTGGAAACCCTACATCTTCAAAACGGATAATTATGGAAAGTCCTGGAAATCCGTTGCGGACGAAGAGGAGGTATGGGGCCACGCCCTGAGCTATGTCCAGGACCCAATTGAGCCCAACCTCCAATTCTTGGGTACGGAATATGGGCTATACGTATCACTGGACGGGGCCAAATCCTGGTCAAAATGGACCAATGGATATCCAACTGTTTCTACAATGGACTTAAAAATCCATCCTAGAGAACATGATTTAGTGATTGGTACATTCGGTCGCGCGGCTTATATCCTGGATGATATTCGCCCACTCCGTGAAATGGCTTCATCAGAGGTAGATCTTTTGAAAAAGCGTCTCCATTTCTTTGAACCACCTACAGCAGTATTGTCTATTAACCGACAGGCATCCGGAACACGATTTGAGGCCAATGCCATATTTTCTGGAGAGAATCGCCGTCGCGGCGCCATGCTATCCATTGTATTCAACCCGGATAAGGAGAAGAAATCCAAAAACAATAAAAAGGGTAAGAAGGAAGCAAATGGTGACAAGAAAGAAAAAGTAAAGATGGAAATTCTTGATGATGGGCATGTGATCAGAACCATCAAACATGATGTTGAACCGGGCCTGAACCGGATATACTGGGGATTGCGGCAAAAAGGTGTTCGGTCTCCGAATGCACCTAAGCCAACTAAACCGGATACTCGAGAACCGGGAGGGCCACCCGTTTTACCCGGTGAATATACGATTCGCTTATCTCATGGGAAGGATACAACTACCCAAGTCGTGAATGTTGTTTTAGATCCGCGAGTGGGTATCAACATTCGAAACTTGGAGCGCCTACTCCCTATTCATGAAAGGCAAATGGAGATCACAAAATCAGTGACGGCTGCCATGGATCGGATTCGAGAAGCCAAAAAGATCGTGGGTACAGTAAATAAAATGCTAGACGTAAAAAAGAATAAATCTCATAAAGCGCTTCAGAAAAATGGTAAAGCCATGACGGACAGTCTCAAAGTCCTTGAAGAATTAATCGTAAATAAAAAAGGACTTCAGGGGATTGTACGCAATCCGAATATTCTCAGTGGTAAAATTGGTGCTATCAACCGTTATCTTTACAATAATCTGTCCGGACCCAACAAAAGTCACGATTACTTACTCGAATATTCTGAGACTGAAACGGAAAAGGTCTTGGATAAAGTTAACCAATTCTTTAAGAATGATTGGCAGGATTACCAATCGGCAGTGGAAGATGCGAACCTTTCTCTGTTTAAGGAATATAAACCGATCAAATTAGATTAGGAGCATTGAGAAAATAATGATTGATAGAAGAAAATTCATCAAAACGATGTCAATGCTGGGCCTCAGTATGCCGGCTATGGCAAAATCATTTTCCGGTAGATCAGGAAATAGTTCTGTTGTAAAAAATAATCCAATTATCTTGTGCAGCCGCGGTGAAAAATGGGGCAAAAAAGTTCTCAAACCGGGGTGGGATATTTTAAGGAAAGGCGGACAATTATTGGATGCAGTGGAACGATCGGCAAATGTGACCGAGTTGGACCCGGAAGATAGTTCAGTGGGGTATGGTGGGCTGCCCAATGAAAACGGAGTGGTGCAATTGGATGCTTCCATCATGTATGGACCTACCCATAACTGTGGGTCTGTTGCAGCCATAGAAGGAATTAAAACACCCAGTTCCGTGGCACGATTGGTGATGGAACGGACCGACCATATCCATATTGTCGGTAAGGGCGCCCAGAATTTTGCCAGGGCCCATGGCTTTAAAGTAGAAAATTTACTAACGGAAAGAGCAAGAAAAAGTTGGCTGCGATGGAGAGAAAATATATCGGATAAAGATGATTGGTTTCCACCTAAAGATGGCAATTATGATAAAAACCGCCCCAATGGCACTATCAATGTACTGGCTGTTGACCGTGCCGGTGATATTGCCGGTATCACTACCACCAGCGGATTGGCATGGAAAATTCCCGGCAGGATCGGTGATTCACCTATAATTGGCGCTGGATTGTATGTTGATAATGAAGCGGGTGCTGCGGGAGCCACGGGACGTGGTGAAGAAATCCTCCGTACTTGCGGATCTTTCTTTGTTGTCGAACAAATGCGTGCAGGTAAATCCCCCCAGGAAGCTTGTGAAGCACTCTGTGAGCGGATTATTTATATCAATGGGGGAAAAGAAAAGGTCAATTTTAATGATAAAATTGTTGCCCTGAATAAAAACGGCGAAGTGGGATGTGCGGCGATTCGCGGTAGTAAAGGAAGTGAACCCGAGTTGGCTTTTTGGTCCAAAAATGGGTTCGAAGTTTTCAAAGGAACTTTTTTAATCGAAAATTAATTTGCTGTAACAGTCCACGCCAGAATACCGGTGAATTTATTCCCCTTTATGATCGCTTTTTTGGGTGCGGTTGAAACCGATTGATCGATAGATGTACCATTGCCCATAACCGTATATTTATATATTTCACTGCCGTTTACCTCTTCTAGGTGAACATATGTGGTGTCCTTCCCTTTCCAATCGGTAACAATCAAAGTTGAAACAACGGATTTCCCGGCAGGTAAACTAAAGGATAAGGTAATATTTTCTTCAAAGGTATATGAATCACCTCGGACACTAAATGAAAATGCGGATGGTGTATTGATAACCGCCGGGAGGTTTTTCACCAATCCATGATCTGGATCAGGCGGACCAACACAGGAAAACAAGATAAAAGCTAAAAGGAAAAAAGTTAAAAGTTTTTTCATTCCTCAATTTCCTTCAGCTCTTCCCCCTGTCCTAACTGAAGTTCATTGATTTTTTCCATCGGTTTTTCAAGTGCATTCCTGCGGGTGATTGAAAGATTCTCATAATGGGTATTGACCGTACCAAGGGATTTCCCCAAGGCGTCCATTTTCTCAATAAATTTTCCCCATTGGTTTTTAAAGGCCTGCACCAAATCCTGGACTTCAACGGCCTTAGATTCAAGATGAAAACTTTGAACGGACTGCCGGACCATAGCCAAAATAGCGAAAAGGGTTATGGGAGAGCAAAGAAGTACTTTATTATCCATGGCAAACTCCACCAGATTGTCTTCGCCTGTTTTCGGTTTATTCAAAAAAGCATAGATACCTTCATTGGGAATAAACATCAAAACAAAATCCAGCGTGCCGTCCGCGGGATCAATATAATCTCTTTTTGAGAGTGTCTTGATATGCCCTTTCACATCTTTTAAAAACGATTTTCTTTCCGTTTCTTTTTCACTTTCACCGTTTACGGAAAATAGATTTGCGTAATGATCCCAGGGAAATTTAACATCCATATTCAGGCGCTTCCCCTGGGGCAGTATAAATGTAAAATCCGGCTTTCCTTCTTTGCTGCCAGATTGTGTTTTAAAATTTATGTCTTTTCTCAAACCCAAGTGGTTCAGGATATCCTTTACCATCCGTTCACCCCAGTGTCCCCGGGCCTGTGAACTGTCCAGTATGCGGCTCAATTTAGTGGTTGTGTCTGCAAGGTCATCAATACCCTTTTTGGATTCTGCCATTTGACCCTTGAGTTCAGAAGTGGATTTTGTCAAACCCTCGAGGTTTTTCTTCATCCCTTCTATACTGGAATCAATAAGCTTTTTCTTTTCGTCCATTTGGGAATCGGAGGATTTCAGAAGTTCGCCAAACTTATTTTCCGCCAATTTCAAAAAGGTCTCCAGGTTTTGGTCTAAAGCCTGTTTAGAGAGGTCACCGAATTCGGCTTTTAATTGATCCCGGCTGGACTGGGCGGCATCGATTTCCTTTTGGCGAAGGAACCAAATGATCCCCGCACCGGCGCCAAACCCTATTAAAAACAGTATAATTCCTGTAGTGACACTCATGAGGCCTCTATATCCCCTTTTAATCCTAATACTTCAGCTTTTTCTTTCAATGCATCAATCACAAATTGTATATGTTCAGTCATATCGACGCCCAGTTCTTCTATGCTTTGAAAGATATCTTCCCGGAGTACAGATTTGGCGAATGATTTTTGTTTCAGTTTCTTCTTCACGGATTTAGGCTTTACTTCAAAAATGGACTTGGAGGGCCGTACATAAGTTACGGCAAAAATGAATCCCGTCAATTCATCCACGGCGAAAAGCGCTTTGGCCATGTCTGTATCCCTGGGGACGCCAGCGTAAGTGGCATGCCCCATGATGGCATGGGTGATGGATTCGGGCCACCCATTTTCTTTCAGGATCTCATTTCCCCTATAAGGATGGTCTTCCAAGGAAGGGTACATTTCATAATCAAAATCGTGCATGAGCCCCGTTAATCCCCATTCGTTTGGATTACCCCCATACTGCTGCGCCATCTTCCGCATAGCCTGTTCCACCCCCAATGCATGACGGCGCAAACTATCTGTCTTGGTATATTGATGCAGGAGCGCCATGGCGTCTTCGCGTGAGGGTAAATTAGCCATTAGATCCGCAATAGATTAACGACTAGTCGAATCACTTCGCCTGTGGCCGTGCCTTTATTCTGGTAAGGCAGATCCTTATCGCCCCAGGCCGTGCCCGCAATATCAAAGTGACACCAGGGAATATCTTCGCCTACAAATGCTTCCAGGAATGCGCCGCCGGCAATGGAGCCGGCCTGCATGGGAGCACCCACATTTTTTACATCGGCGATTTTAGATTTCACCTGTTTCAAATATTCATCCCAAAGGGGAAATTCCCACACTTTTTCTGCAGTGGTTTTTGAAGATGATTTAATGGATTCTATCAGCGCTTCATCCGTGCCCATGATTCCCGTGGCTACATGACCGAGAGCCACTACTACCGCGCCGGTAAGGGTGGCAAAATCAATAATATATTCAGGATCGTAATGCTTTGATGCATAGGACAATGCATCGGCTAAGATCAGGCGTCCTTCCGCGTCGGTGTTCAGCACTTCAATGGTTTTGCCGTTGTAAGCGGTGAGTACATCTCCAGGACGATAGGCTTTATCGCCGCTCATATTTTCTGTAGATGGGATGATGCCAACAATATTCATTTTCGGTTTCAATTCCGCTACGGCCTGCATGACGCCCAGAACTACACCGGAGCCACACATGTCATATTTCATTTCATTCATTTTGGCGGCTGGTTTGATGGAAATACCGCCACTGTCAAATGTAAGGCCCTTCCCCACCAGGACTTTGGGTTTTTGTTTTTTCGGTCCGCCCATATATTCCATAATGATGAATTTCGGAGGTACGTCCGTCCCTGAGGCCACGCCGGCCAAGGCGCCCATCCCCATTTTGGTAAATTTTTCCCGGTCAAAGACGGTCACTTTCATGCCCCCGGTTTTGCCGATAGCTTTAGCATTTTCTGCGATGTGGGTTGGTGTAGCCACATTCCCGGGGCGGTTTTCTACATCTCTGGCAAGACATACACCATTAGCTATGATGGTACCTTTTGCCACAGCTTGTTTATTGCCGCTCACGACAGTAGCGCCCATCATTTCAAATGGATCTTCATCCATGGTTTTGAATTCATTGAACTGGTAACTGCCCAATACCAATCCTTCCGCGGCGGCTTGGGTATAGTAAGTATCTTTTCCATCTATGGGCATAAGAAACGCGACTGATTCTACTTTATTGGCCACACAGGCTTTAGAGACACCCCCCCCGGCCCGACGGAGCGTTTCCGCATTGAGTTCACCCCTTTTGCCCAATCCAAACACGAAAGCGATGGCACCCTTTTTTCCCACAACTGTTTTGACTTCCCCTACTTTACCTTTGATAAATTTAGCCGCCAAAGCGTTGGAAAGACCCCGGCCCAATTCACGGTTCACACCTTGGAATTGCCGGGAGAGTTTCAGATCATCATAAATGCCAACAGCTATGGCTGTAGTTTTTACCTTACGCCAATCGCCTGAACTATGTTTTATTTTTAAAAGATGTGCCATATTTATCCTCGAATTTTGAATGAAATAAATATTATCTAAGCATAATATTAGTGTTTTCATTGAAATAATCAAATATGGGAATAGATAAAATATAGTTTTTGGGGTGAATGAATGTATTTGACTGACACGGATTCTTAAGGATACATTCAGACCCTTTCAAAACTGCTGCCACAAAGGTCAACTAATGGCACCCCATACCATAAATATCACTGAAAAGTTCAAACTCTTCTCGGATCAATGGTCCCCAAAAGTGATCGCCGAAATGAATGATTACCAATTTAAATTGGCTAAAGTTCAGGGTGAATTCGTCTGGCATTCTCATGATGATACAGATGAAACGTTTATCGTTATTGATGGGGAATTGACAATTGAATTCCGGGATAAAACGATCCATCTCAAAAAAGGTGAAATGGTTGTGGTGCCAAAAGGGGTTGAGCATAAACCGAAAGCAGAATCGGAATGCCAGATCATGCTCATTGAACCTAAGGGTGTTGTGAACACCGGTGATGTTGATAATGAATTGACGTCAGAAAATAACGTCTGTATCTAAAATCTAGACTGCACCCTTAACCAAGTGATCCACCACCGATGGATCCGCCAGTGTTGATGTATCACCCATATTATCCAAATCACCTTCCGCGATCTTTCTTAAGATTCGCCGCATGATCTTCCCGGATCGTGTTTTGGGTAACGCCGGTGTAAACTGAATTTTATCAGGCTTGGCATGGGGTCCGATCTCTTTCGTCACTGTGGCACGTATATCCGCTTCGATGGATACATCCACATCCACGCCTGTCATTAACGTCACAAAGGCATAAATACCCTGCCCTTTAATATCGTGGGGATATCCCACCACGGCCGCTTCGGCTACTCCTTCGGCCTTTCCGATGCCCCCTTCTACTTCGGCGGTGCCGATCCGATGCCCGGAAACATTAAGGACGTCATCCACACGGCCGGTGATCCAGTAATAGCCATCTTCATCCCGGCGGGCCCCGTCCCCGGTAAAATAGTATCCCGGGAATTGGGAAAAGTATGTTTCTATAAATCGATCATGATCGCCATAGATAGAGCGCATCTGTCCCGGCCAAGAGGCCTTAATGGCCAATAATCCGGATACATCATTTCCTTCAATTTCTTCACCCGATTCTGTGAGCAGAACAGGCTCGATGCCAAAAAATGGGAATGTAGCCGAACCCGGCTTGGTGGGTATGGCACCGGGAAGGGGCGTCATCATAATGCCACCCGTTTCGGTCTGCCACCATGTATCCACGATAGGACAGTTTTCTTTGCCCACCACTGAATGGTACCACATCCATTCCGGTTCTTTAATGGGTTCACCCACTGTTCCCAGTAATCGCAAGGATGATAAATCATGGTTATCCACCCAGGAATTCCCTTCTTTCATAAGGGCTCTGAGGGCTGTAGGCGCTGTATAAAAAAGATTGATCTTGTGTTTTGCCACTACTTCCCAAAATCGACCAAAATCCGGATAATTAGGCACCCCTTCAAACATGACCGAAGTAGCGCAATTGGAAAGGGGTCCATACACAATGTAGGAATGACCTGTGATCCAGCCGATGTCCGCTGTGCACCAGTAAATATCTTCAGGTTTGTAATCAAAGATCTGTTCAAATGTGTAATTGGTATAGACCATGTAGCCGCCGGTAGTATGGAGAACACCCTTGGGTTTACCGGTTGACCCTGAGGTATAAAGAATGAATAATGGGTCTTCCGCATCCATTTCAACCGGGGTACATTCAGCTTCCGCTTGCATCATTTTTTCCTGCCACCAGACATCACGACCATCCACCATATCCACCGGTTCACCGGTGCGGCGGACAACCACAACATGTTCGATGGACGGGGTCTTATCCAAAACCTTGTCCGCATTGGTTTTCATGGGAATATTCTGCTTCGTACCACGGACGCCTGTATCTTGGGTGATGAGAATTTTACATTCAGAATCATTGATACGATCCCGCAGCGAGTCAGGGCTGAAAGCGCCAAAAACTATCGAATGGACTGCACCGATCCGGGCGCAGGCCAGCATGGCCACCGGAAGTTGAGGAACCATCTGCATATACATACACACCCGGTCACCCTTTTCGACACCTAATCCTTTGAGAACATTGGCAAATTTTTGGACTTTTTTCAATAATTCTGCATAAGTGAAATGGCGATCTTTCTCCGGGTTATTCCCTTCCCAGATCAAGGCCGTTCGGTCTCCGTTCCCTGCTTCCACGTGGCGGTCGAGACAATTGTAACTCACATTGAGTTTGCCGCCTTTGAACCAGTTTATATTAGCATTTACATAATCGAATTCACCCACGGTATCCCACTTCTTAGACCAATAGATCCGTTCCGCTTTTTCCGCCCAGAATGCGTTTCGATCTGAAATGGATTGATTATATTCTGAACGGTATTGATCCATGCTCTTCACATGGGCATTGTTCGAAAATATTGACGACGGATTAAAAACTTGGACTGACACGATATATCTCCTTAACTGCTGGTCATATTTAAGTGTTGTGATTTTTCTTTTGCTGCAGAAACAACGCGATTGATCTCCTCAATCGCCATAAGAATTTCCTCCTCAGTATTAAATCTTCCAAGGCTAAATCGAATGGAGGCATGGGCCAATTCATTATTAAGACCAATAGCCTTTAATACATGAGAGGGCTCCAGGTTGGCACTGGTGCATGCGGAACCGGTGGAACAGGCAATTCCCTTCATCCGTGTAATTAAAGATTCTGAATCCAGCCCCGGGAAGCAAATATTTAGATTGTTTGGCAGATGCTGTTTTTCACATCCATTCATAAAAATATCCGGATGATCGGCCTGGATTTTTTCAAATAATAAATCCCGCAATTCTCCAATACGTTTATATTCAGAATTTCTATTTTGTACACAAAGTTGAACAGCACGCCCAAAGCCAACAATTAAGGGTACCGGGAGAGTTCCCGACCGCATGCCTCTTTCGTGGCCTCCTCCTTCCATTTGGATCTTTATTTTAACTTTTGGATTCTTTTGCCGTATGAATAAACATCCGATTCCCTTTGGACCATATATCTTATGACTGGTCGCCGCCAAAAGATCAATATTCATGGCTTGCGTATCAATGGGCAGTTTCCCGAAAGTCTGGGAGGCATCTACATGAAAAAATATCCTTTTTTCTCTGCATATTTTTCCAATTTCACCGATAGGTTGAAGGGTGCCAATTTCATTATTTCCATGCATAATCGTAACCATAACTGTATCCGGCCGTATCGCATTTTGGATGGATTCCGGGTTGACATGGCCTTTTGGATCCACCGGCAGCAAAGTAATATTCCACCCTTTTTTAGACATGGCTTCAACAGTGTCCAGTACTGCATTATGTTCCGTGACCTGAGTGATGATATGTTTGCCCTTTTCTTCATATTGTTCACATACTCCGCGGATAGACAAATTAATGGATTCGGTTGCACCGCTGGTAAATATAATTTCGCGGGCAGCAGCATTCAATTCTTGTGCAATAATCTTCCGTGCCATTTCCACCGCTTCTTTCGCTTCTTGTCCCAAACGATGGTGCACGCTGGCTGCATTACCATATTTCTCCGTGAAATATGGAAGCATATCTTCCAATACCATGGGGTCAACGGGCGTGGTGGCTTGATTATCTAAATAAATGGGAAAGGGCATAAAATCATGGCCAGGATTACTTGATACGCCAGGCAGGGCTGCAGTTAAGATTGGTTTTCAGGTTCGGCTGATTTTTTGACCTGGCGCATGGGACGGCCGCTCCCATCATTTCTTAACATGACAATTTCAGAAAGAATGCTCAAGGCAATTTCTTCTGCAGTTTTTGCCTTCAAGTCCAACCCAGTGGGAGAATGAAAACGGCTCATATCTTCATCGCTGATACCATTCTTTTTCAGATAATCAACGATGATTCCTGTTTTTTTGGCACTGGCCACAACACCTACATATGGAATACCTTTTTTCAATGCTTCACAGGCTATTTGATCATCATTACGGTGATGGGTCGCCAAAATGAAATAATCAACGGAAAAATCAATATCCTCAAATTCTAACGGATCGGTGATGACTTCATTTGCATCCGGGTAACGATTGGCTTCATCCTTGGGCGCCTGGATAATCACCTTGAATTTTAACAGGCTCGCCATTTGGCACAGCACTTCTACCACCCTTCCCATACCGCGAATTAAAATAATCGGATTTACCAATTGGGGCTCAACAATTACTGACATATATCCTCCACAAGGAATTCCCATATTCATTTGATCACTGTCTAAATCAATATCTATGGTCAGGGGATTCCCGTCTAATATTGACTCCCTGGCAGCCGCTGCAACTCGATTCTCTATGCAACCGCCGCCAATATACCCGATAAGGCGTATACCCTTTTCATTGAAAAGTGCCTTGTCGCCCACCTTTCCCGAAGATGAACCGTGCACACTATACACGGAGGCTAAAGCATAGGGCACTTCAGCCGATTCGAGCTGGGACATCATTTCGATTAAATCTTTATGCTTAGACATGATCTTTAGGTTTGTTTATTAATTGAAAATAATCATCTTTTGTGTCGCAATCAAGAATGACCTCCTCGGATTCTACAGGGACACCCACAGCATCACCGGGATATTGCTTTAATATTTTTTTGCACCCGCGGTCCCCTGTTGAGGTAAAGATTTCTTTAAAATATTTTTTTGGAAATATGACTGGATTAGCCTGGCGATTATTATACAATGGATAAATAATCCGATCACCGTCATGAAAAATAAATTCCGTCACCAAGACGTCTAATGTCTGTACCTGCAGGTTGGGCATATCCCCCAGCACGATCATATTCCCGCTTACATCCCCGGGCAGTGTAGAAATCGCCGTATAAATGGAGCCAGCCATTCCCGATTCCCAATTCTCATTATTGATAATTTTATCAACTGAATTGGGGATGGCATTCCTGACGTTCAAGTGATCATATCCTGTAACCACATGAACAGGTGTTAATTGGGAATCCAAAACAGTTTGTATAACATGGGTGATTATAGACACACCATTGATTGGTAATAATAATTTATTCTCCTCTCCCATTCGGGCAGAATCCCCGGCAGCCAGAATCGTGGCTGATACCCTCATGCCAACGCCATCAGTTTGGGTTTTTTCTGAAGATTCTTCAGCACTTTCCCTAAAGCCACAAGGCTGTCCAAATTGTGAACGGGAAGAAAATCATCCACGTGGGGAAAGATGGCTTGGATGCCCAGGGTCAGGGGTTCGTAATCTTCATAGCCTAGGTTAGGATTCAACCAGATCAACCGGTAACAACTTCGGTGCAGACGGTCTATTTCCCTCTTTAACAAGTCAATGTTGCCCGTATCAAGGCCGTCGCTGATAATTAAAACTACAGCTCCGCCGGATAAAACTCTTCTGGCCCACAGGCGATTAAATGATTCCAGCGTTTCGCCTATTTTAGTGCCGATTGTGTATATTTTTATTCTTTGCGAAATAGATGCTTTCTTAAAATCCATCCAGTAACATTTTGATATTTATTTTGGGTGTCTATATATACCCGTACACGACCAAATAACCGATCACCTGCCACTTTTGAAATTGCTACATGTTCTCTTTTATTTAATAGAAATAATACTTCAGCTCCATTTTCAGGTCCCTTACGAAAAGGGGTAAAGTGTTCTGTAACCTCATAGATCGATTCGCCTTTTTCCAATTTGAAGGGTGATATTTCAATCACTTTTTCTGAGATACCCTCCGGAACTTCTAATCGTCCCCTCCATGGCGGATATTGCCCTTGAGTATCGATAGAGAATAAAACCATTGAATCCATATCCCGTTTTGTTGTGATTCTCACCCGGGTATAGCCTGACGTATCCGCTTGGGTTGATGTTAGGCTTTCCCCATTTTGAAAAACATGAATTTTACTTTTAGGGATAGGTTTTTTCATGGTTTCATCCATAATAAACAATTTTATGATATCCATGGGTACATGTACATCAAAGGGTGTGAGGCGTATTTCACCTTCGCCCGCATCAAACATCCTGAATTGATGTGTATAATTATCCCCCATAGGCTCAAGTTTGGCCACATTCCCCAATGAATCGGGGTTCAATATATCCGCTGGTAAAATGATATAGATCGGCTCCCCGGGGAAAAACAGTTTTTGAATAAATATTTCCGCCGGGCGGTTTCTCGGATAAATACTAAGACGGTATGCCGTTGGAAACACATCAATAGGATTCACTTCAGCCATGATGGTTGCGGTTTTCGATTCATTCGGTTTCTTTACCCTGATCTGGGAATCAAATATGGTGGAATCGCCTTGGCCGAATGCTGAGGTCAGAAAAATAAAAAGTAAAATTAATCGATATAGTTTAACAGGATTTACCATGGGGTGTTTTCCGATAATACCCTTCGGTGTCCTTTTTGACTGCGACCATAACAATGGTTGCGACACAAGCCAGGCGCGGTTCTGAATCCCGGCCTTCCGCATAGGCATCCACCTGGATTTTGAAAGAGGTCGTCCCGGCTGAAACGATGGTGGCGGTGAAATTCACCCAATCTCCCAAATAGACCGGTTCCTTGAATTCCACCTTGTCAATAGTACGGGTGACAGCTCCATCTACATCAGCACCCTTTAAAAACCTATGGGCAACCTTAGCTGCGGCCAAGTCTACCCAGGCGATCATCTGACCGCCAAAAAGGGTGCCCACCACATTAATATGATCGGGCATAACAAATTGGGAATACTTCGCTGAATTACTTGACATTGCTCATTTTCCTATCGATAAAACTATGCATAAGCTAAGCAAAAGAAAAAGCCCCGCAAATACACCCTCGAGAAAATCTGTTTTCCCTGAAGAGCACGCCACACCTGCGGGGCTTATATTAAAAGTTTATCTTGGCAAACACATGAATTTCAAGATTTTTTTTCATTCTTTCTACAGAAAGTCTTTTGCCATCCGTTCCCCTTCGTCAAGATCAACTTTGGAAAGGAAAAATCCACCACTCAAAAAGAGGATAATTAATGATAAAATGCCCAAACGCGGATTTCCGGTTACCAATCCAACATATCCCATGAGAGGAGGCCCGATTATGGCAGCAAATTTTCCCAACATATTATAAAATCCAAAAAATTCCGCTGCTTTTTTCTTCGGTATAAGACGGGAATACATGGAACGACTCAAGGCTTGAATCCCGCCCTGAAAACAAGCGATTAAAATCGCCAAAATATAAAAATGCCATTGTTCAGCCATAAATACACCAAAAATTGTAATCAATGCATACCCCATGATAGACACATATATTGCTCTTTTAATTCCAATTTTTGAAGCAAACCAATTATATCCCAGGGTGGCGGGAAAAGCGATAAACTGCACAAGCAATAGAGCAGTAATCAATGAACTGGCGGGAAAACCAAGACTGGTTCCATAGTCCACGGCCATCCTGATAATGGTATCCACCCCATCAATATAAAGCCAATAGGCCAGTAGGAAGGTACCCACCACCTTTAAATGCCTGATATCATTAACCGTTTTTTTCAATTGTCGCCAACCGGCGCCAATTGCAGAACCAATCCTTATCGGTTCATGAATTATGGGTTCTTTTACAAATAGAATGATAGGAACTGAAAACACTGCCCACCATACGGCCACCGAGATGAAAGACAGGCGGATGGCCATGGCACCATCAGGAATCCCAAATAAATCCGGCATTTGGTACATGAGTACATTCACCAGAAAAAGCAATCCGCCGCCAATGTATCCCAATGAAAATCCTAATGAGGAAGTGTAATCAAGTTTTTCTTTTGAAACAATACCCGGCAAGAGCGAATCATAAAAGATATTACCACCCATAAAACCCACCGATGAAATGATATAAAACAAGACTGCCATTTGCCATTCTCCCTGTTGGACAATCCAAAGTGAACCAGTCCCGATTATACCCAGGAACGCAAACAGAATGAGGAATTTTTTCTTTGCTGTCCCCCGGTCGGCAATGGCACCCAGGAATGGCGCTAGGGCGGCCACCAGGATCGAGGCAATGGAATTCGCCAACCCCAAGTACCAAGTGCTAAGGGTTACACTATCGGTATTGGACCAATATTCTTTAAAGAATACAGGAAAAAAGCCGGCCATTACGGTGGTGGCAAAGGCGCTATTGGCCCAATCATAAAAGGACCAGGCCCAAATGGATTTTCGGGAATCAATCAAATGGCTGCCTCTTTGAAAAAGGAATTTAGGTTGAAGCTACCACGCTTGAAAATAAGAACTGACCCGAATCCACGATGAAGCATATCCGTATGTATGATAGGTTAAAAAGGGTACATACCATCGTATCCCCAGTTCTAATTCAAATGGAATCGGCCCAAATTGCTTAAACGGATCCACATTCAGAAAATTGAACTGAATAAATTGTGTTGCCCTGTTTTTCCGGGTATCATAATTTTTTCGGGCAGCCATCCATTCATCCCATACCTCACTGCTGGAAAAATATTGATCCCGGGCAGAAAACAGCCAATCCATTCCGGCAGAGAAAAACATACGCTGGGGCCATAATTCCATTTGACCCTGGACAGATCCATAAATTTGACTACCCTGTTCGAATAGTACAGCATTTCCAATTGCCCGCGAAATTGAATCCACACCAGTCTCCATAATCCATAAAAATGAAAGGGGTGGATTAATAATTTCACGACTGAAGGCTGAAAGGCTGGCTGACCAATTCACATTAATAAGTCGCCCCCATACTTTTCGATACAGTTCACCAAACACCCTTCCACGCCAGCGGGTAAGTCCATTACCAATGGGCAACTGCTTGAATTGATTCGGCATACCATTTGCATCCACATCTTTGGGATAATATTTTTTTAAACGCTCTGCAAAAGGCAGGGTTACATCAATACCGCCATAGAGAGAATATTTATTTTTTCCGCCTCGCCAGGCTGGATTACCCAAAAACAAATTATTCATTCCCAAGGTTACATCACCTAACCCTGAGTTCGATTTTAAACTGGGAAAATAACTGGTTAACAGATTATCCATTGGTGTAATTGTTGAATTACTGACTAGAGACCAAGTATGGGTTTGCTCAAATTTTTTCACGGTAGGAATATGCAGAATAAATGTGGATTTATCCGTGAATCCGTACTCAATTAAAAAAGTTTGGGTGTTTATATTTCTTTTCCAATCCTGGGTAATAATAAAATCCGTACCGTTCAACTGGTAGGTATAGTCTTTCCAACCATTACGTCCATCGTGCCCCTTCCATTTCCCGCTTGCCAACTCATTTTGAATACTCACCCGCCAGACATTTTGGGGAATAGTGAAGTGAGTTTGGGAGAAGGAATACGTAAGAAAAAAGAAGTAAGAAGTAAGAAATCTACGAAACATGAGTTATTGGTAAAGGAGGAACCGCTGGCGGAATTCATTGAACTTCAGCACATCCTTGAGCCACAGCGGGGGGAGATAATTAGCCGGTTTTCCCTGGGCGGCAAAAACGCGCAATTGACTATGCCCAAACAACATATCAATCCGATTGAGTTCATCCCATTTGAATTCCCTAGGATATAATTGGTTGGCAAGAACCATAATCGCAGATGCCGTTGCCAATGGATCAAAACGATTGGGATCCGTGATATAAATATCAATACCACTGCATACTTTATTCACATAGAGCGGTACCATTTTATCTTCATCTTTTTTCCGTGGGACGTATTCAATTACACGAAATTCAACCCCAGGCAATTTCAATTGAACCAGCTTTTCAGCTAAATGAAACCCTGAAAGCCAGGGCGCGCCAGCGCGCATGTAGGGCCGATCCGTTCCCCTGCCGTCATTGAGATTGGTTCCTTCCAGAAGTCCAAAACCGACATAGGATAAATTCGTGCGAATTGTTTTTACATTGGGTTGGGGACTGATCCATGGATGTTCGGATTTATCCAGCCAAAAAGACCGTTTCCAGTTCGCCATCGGAATTACTGTTAGATTCGCTCTTTTCAAATTTTTTATCCAGCCCATTTCATTAGCCATGATTGCTAATTCACCCATGGTCATGCCATGTCGGATTGGTACCAAATGGTAACCTTCAAAAGATTGAAATTGGGGCCGAACCACAGGGCCGTCCACCCGGTCTCCTCGCAGTGGATTTGGCCGGTCTAATACCATGACGGGTGTGTTCCATTCGCTAGCCACCTCAAGTACTTTTGTCATGGTGGCAACATAAGTGGAAAAACGAACACCTGTATCCTGGATATCAATTAGAATTAGATCCAGGCCACGCATGGACCACTCCGGCGGTTTCACATTACGGCCAAATACTTCTACAATTCGTGCTTTATAGATCGGATCGTACTTTTGGTTACCCTGGATCTTGAAGCGTTCGTTTTGATCTGCAAATAATCCATATTGCGGAAGAAATATGATTTCTACATCAATTTTCGGATGGGCTTTGAGTAAATCAAGTAAATGAGTGCCTTTTCGATTAACAGCTGTTTGATTTGTCAGAACACCAATGGTTTTTCCGTAAAGCGGTTTGAAATCCATTTGTTCCAAAACATCAAGGCCATAAAAGATGGATGGGTGAAAAGATAGATCCGGTACGGGCATCACTGTACTGTGATTAAACTGCTGGGCGGAAAGTATGGAAAGCCAGAAATAGGCCTTAATAAAATTTGTTCGGATATAATTTCCTCGGATCATTGCCGTAGAAATCTAATACGGTTTATGGGATTTAATCCTGATAGATTCGCTCTGTTCTGCCCCCAATCGCAGTGGCAATCACATAGGGCGTGGATTGAATTTGATCTGCGATGGTCTCCATGCGAACTGTATCTAATTTATCTTTGCCGATCATAAGTACATCATCTCCTTTTTTTGGGAGGGTATCCCCAAAGTCCACCATAAATTGATCCATACAAACACGACCGGCAATTTTAAACTGTTTCCCCTGGTAGCTGACATAACCATCTTTATACCAAGCCCTGGGAAATCCATCGGCAAAACCACATTGGATCACGCCGATATGGGTATCTAATTTAGTTTCATATACACCGCCATAACTCACATGGGTGCCAGCAGGAACCCTGCGAACTGAAACGACAGGTGCCTTGAATTCCATCACCGGTTGGAAGGGAATTTCCATGGGCACTTCATTCGAGGGAAAAGCGCCGTAAAGAAGCATACCAACACGGACAATATCATACCGACTTTGGTCCATGTTAAGAATAGCACCACTGTTTGAAAAATGGATGTATTTGAATGAAACGCCTTCTTTTGCACAAAAGTCTAAAATTGAATTAAAACGGGATTCCTGCTTGCGGGCATAGGATAAATCACCTTCATCCGCCGTGGCAAAGTGAGAATAAATACCTTCACATCGAATTTCAGGATGGTCCTTTAACTTTTGAATCAGGTTTGCCGCATCATCAAAATCAATACCAAGGCGAGTCATACCTGTATCCACTTTTAAATGTACTTTTGGACAGGTACCAATTTTTTTTGCATAGGTAATCAAAGGAGTAAAATCCAACTTATTGGAAATATTCAAGATCAACCCATGGTCAATCGCTTCATCAATTCTACGAGCATCCAACCGGCTTAATAAGAGGATGTCGGATTTGATGCCCGCATTACGAAGTTCGACCCCTTCATCAAAAGAGAATACAGCAAAAAACCTGCAGCCATGATTTTCTAATGCTTTGGCGCAGGCAATGCCGCCGTGGCCATATCCGTTGGCCTTTACTACAGCCATGATCTGTTTACCATGCACTTTCTGCTTTACCAAATCATAGTTTGCTTTGAGACGACCAAGATGAATAATTGCTTTAGGTCCAACCATACGTATTCCGCTGATTAATTCTTTTTGTACCGTTTTGATAAAAATAATTTTAATTGGTCAAAGTCTGTAAATATTTCTGTACTGCAGGCCATGATCCAACCGCTCAAATCTGAAACGGGAATTGTATTAACCAGGTAAACTGGCTTTTTAGTATCATACGCTAAGGTGACTTCAGCATGCGTCCCGGCACCCTTGAATACACTTTCATCCCATAAACAAATCAAATAATCCACACTGTTACGCACGGTGGAAATATCTCTATTAACACAGGTACGAATAAAATCTGTGTATCGGGAAAGATCTGTCTGTTTCCATTCACGGTAATCTTCTGCCCCATATTCTTTGATCAAATTTTGAGATTCTATCACCGGGTTATAAACTGAATGGCCCAAAGTTTGATCCAGCCAAACAGTCATATCTTCCCGCCAGCTGGCTCCTTCATCCTTGGCAAACTCCATGGCACCGGATAAATATGCTCTCATTGCTTCAGTTTACGTTTCAGGAGGTAACCATTCAACCAGGTCCATCCCACTGAAACGAACACCGGAATAAAAATGAGGTGCCAATTCAAACGATTGAAAAACAGGATTCCCCGGAGATCAGATAGAACCATACTGAGTGGTGAATAAGATAGAATGATACCAATGGTTTTGGGATAAAATTCAAATTCAACCAAAACCCCGGTCCCAAATAAGACAAAGAAAAATATCGCAATCATAACCAATAAATAGGTGGAAATCCTATCGGTCAATACAGAAAATGTAATCATGAGGTTTCCCAATAAAAAGTTGAATACAAATGTAAATAAAGGGATAAATAAATAAGCAGTCCAATGAAACGGTTCCGGGAGTAATACGGTCAAGACTCCCATGGCTATAATAACATAAACCAATGCTTCAATAATGGTTGTCACCAAAAACCCAAGCACCAATTGTGTCTTTCCATAAGGCGCCAAAGTGATGGGAATAAATGATTTTTTATGAATCCGTAGATCAAATAAATCCCTGTATACCACGGAAAAAGTTGAAACAGATGCTATCAGCATAATAATTCCCGGGAAAACCCAAACTTCATAGGGCACCTGGTCCAGGGAACGCACCAAAATGTTTTTCATAACCATCGTAATAGCGATATGCAGCAATAAAGGTAGGATCACCATAAAGGCTACAGTGGTCATTAGGCGATGCCGAATAAGCCAGTAGCGTCTGAAAAATAATGCTTTAATCAATGAATTCCATCCTTGGCGAATTTGGCATCCATTAAATCCTGGAGCCCCAGTTTTTTCACACTGATATCTTTCATGATGGCAGAGGCGGCAGCGTTTAATACTTCAAAAAATACATTTCTTTCACGGCCATAAAAGTGAATGCTGTTTCCTATTCTGGAGGGATTCTTCACCTTTGGTAAATTGGCCAATTTTTTAAATAAGTCTTCCGGTAATTTTTCGAATTCAATCTGAAATTGATGAAACTCAAATGTGCTGCCCAACAATTTATCCAGGCTCCCATCCAAAGCTATCCTCCCGTCCTCCAATACCAGAATTCGGTCATGGGCCGCTTCAACTTCTGTCAAGGATTGGCTCACGTATAAAATGGTTTTTTTACCTCTTAACCGCAATAATAAATCCCATGTGTGGCGATAGGACTCTGCATCCATAAAAGCTGTAGGGTCATCCATAATCAGAATTTCAGGATCATGGATCAAGGCCCGGAGGATCATGCCCTTTTTAACAATTCCAGGTGAAATATCCTGGACCAGTCTTTTAAGGTAAGGAATCATGTGTAATTCCCGCGCCAGCTGCACCATGTGTGTATTCGCTTTTTCCGTATCGACGCCATACATCATGGCCATGAAACGGATATTTTGTTCAAGCGTAAGCCAGGGATCCAAATCAATTTCGTGGGAAACAAAACCGATGGATGACATAACTTCTAAGCGGCGTTTCTGGGAATCCAGTCCGTTGATAAATACCTGGCCGAATTCTTGGTATTCAATCCCGGAAATCACTTTGAGCAGCATGGATTTTCCCGCCTCATTATCGCCGATTATAGCTACCAGGGAGCCCCGCTCCACGCCAAAGGTAAGGCTGGCCAGGATCGTTTTATCCCCAACCAGTTTTCCGACTTTTTTGAGTGTAATACTGGCTTCCATTAGTGTGCCTCATACCATGAGTTACCGTGGCCGCAGTCCACTACAATGGGAACGGATAAGGGCAGGGCTTTTTCCATTTCTTTAATAACCATGGGCTGCAATGAGGATAACTCACTTTGTGGAACTTCAAATACTAATTCATCATGGACTTGAAGCACCATTTTGGATTTCATATTTTCCGCTTCAATATTTTTCTGGATTGCCACCATAGCTAGTTTAATCATTTCCGCATTGGTCCCCTGGATGGGCATATTGATAGCCATTCGCTTGGCCGCTTCCCGATGGAGGTGATTACTGCTGTCAATATTCCAAACAGGCCGGCGGCGCCCCAGCATTGTTTCCACATATTGATGCTCCCTTGCTTTTTCCAGGGTGGATTCTATATAATTCTTTATTCCGGAATAGCGCTCAAAATAAGCTTCAATGATTGCCTTGGCTTCTTTTTGGGGTATTCCCAATTCCTGGCTCATGCGGAATGGGCCGGCTCCATAAAGTAATCCAAAATTTACAATCTTGGCAGTTCGACGCATCTCTGGTATCACGTCTTCCATGGATACATTAAATACATCAGCTGCAGTCCGGGTATGAATATCCTCACCTTTATTGAAAGCATTCACCAAGGCTTTATCCTGAGAAAGGTGGGCCATGATCCGTAGTTCGATCTGGGAATAATCAGCAGAAAATATTTTCCATTCCTTCTGCTCAGAACGAAATGCTTTACGAATTTCCCGCCCCTCTTCTGTCCGGATTGGAATGTTTTGAAAGTTGGGATCCCGGGAAGACAATCTCCCTGTAGCCGCAACGGTTTGACTGAAAGTGGAATGAATCCGTCTGGTTTCCGGGTGGATCAATGCCGGGAGTGCATCAATATAGGTGTTTTTCAGTTTATTAAGTTTTCGATATTCAAGAATTAATTCAGGAATCGGATGTTCATTTTTTAATCGCTGGAGCACGTCTTCAGCAGTGGATCGTTTCTTTATCTCAGGCAGTCCCTTGATATCAAATAATACATTAGCCAATTGCTGGGTGGAATTCACATTGAATTCTGTCCCGGCCTCCCGTTGTATATCAGCTACCAGGGAGTCAATTTTTTTGCCCAATTCGGCCGACATGGTTTCCAGCATTTCACCATCTACAAACATACCGTTGAATTCCATTTCTAGCAATACGGGAAGAAGGGGCATTTCAATATCATTGAAGAATTGATCCAAGCCTTCCTTTTTCAATTCTTTCTTAAAAATATGGGTGAGTTGCAAAGCTATATCCGCATCTTCAGCCGCATAGAAAGTAATCTTATCCAATTCCACCTCTGCCATGGATATCCGATTCCGCCCTTTTCCAATCAGGTCTTCTATGAGAACCATTCGATAATTCAAATGCTCCAAACTGAGATTATCCAACTTCAAATTACGCAATTCCGGTTTTAACAAATGGGCCGCAAGCAAGGTATCAAATTGAATACCTTTTACATTAATTCCATGGCGTTTTAAAATGAGGGCGTCGAATTTGATATTCTGGCCTGTCTTGGGAATGGCATCATCTTCCATCATCGGTTTAATGATAGACAAAATAGACTTCAGCGCATCACCAAACAGGTCCGGGTCTTTTTCCTTATATTGAATAGGAATATAAACACCGGCATTCGCTTTTGTAGAAAAGGAAAATCCTACAATATCACATTGCATCGTATTGACTGATGTTGTTTCGAGGTCAAAAGACAACCATTGGCCTTTTTTCAATCCATTCACAAAGGCCTGGATTTCTCCTTGTGTTAGGAGAGATTTATAATCTTTTTCCGGTCGCTCCTCCTGGGTAGGCACTTCACCATGAAAAGCATTGAGCTGGGTCTGGAGGGCCTGGAATTCCAAATCACGAAATATTTCATCCAATGCATTCACGTCAAATCCATTGGTGGCCATGGATTCATAATCGGTGTCAATTTCCATATTAGTTTCTATGGTTACCAGTTCCTGGCTCAAAAGAGCTTCCTCCCGGCAATTCTGCAGGCCTTCCCTTGCCCGCTTATTTTTTACTTCGTCCGCGTGGTCAAGGGCATTTTCCAAGGTCCCATATTCATTCAGCAGTTTTACCGCTGTTTTTTCCCCAACCCCCATTACGCCCGGTACATTATCTGATGAATCTCCCATCAATCCTAAGAGGTCTATAATTTTTTCCGGGGGTACACCCCATTTTTCTTTAACCCCTTCCCTATCATATACTTTGATTTCTGCTTGTCGCCCTGAAGGGGTATAGAGAAAAATATGATCGTTGACCAACTGCATGAAATCCTTATCCCCGCTGACGATATAGGTGTCCAAGTCATTTTCATTAGCACGCTTGGCCAAGGTACCGATTATATCGTCAGCTTCATATCCCGGTTCTTCCAAAGTGGGAATGCGCATGGCCTCCAGCAGTTTCCATAGATAAGGAAGTTGTTCACGCATTTCTTCCGGCATTTTTTCACGGGTGGCTTTGTATTCAGGATAGCGTTCATGTCGAAATGTTTTTTTGGAAGAATCAAAGGCGGCTATGAGGTAATCCGGTTTTTCCTGGCGCAGCAATTTCAATACCTGGTTGATGAACCCAAACAATGCGGAAGTGTGCATCCCTTTACTATTAATTAGTGGATTCCGAATCATGGCAAAATGGGCCCGGTAGAGCATGGCATAGCCATCTATGAGGAAAAGGCGTTTTCGGGTGGATTTATTGTCTGACATGGAACGTTGAAGTTAAGGAAAGGATTGAGCAAACTCGAAACTTGAAATTCAAATATTCAAACTTATTTACTCGTTCTATATTTCCTCTTTTATTTTATTCCCGTTATATTCTCAAAGAATTTCCAGGAGAAAATTCACAAATGATAAAGATGGTACTCACAAAATGAATTCATTCAAAACAGAACGGACAAAGGTTAAGCGAATCCCCGATCGGGGACACTATGACAAAAAGACCATTTACCCCATTATTGATGAGGCACTTTACTGTCATGTGGGCATCAATCATAATGGCAACCCGGTAGTGATTCCCACCATCCATACGCGTCAAGATAATACACTTTATATTCATGGCTCCGCTGCCAGCCGATTGCTTAAATCAATTCCCGGAGAAAACAATATATGCGTCACGATTACACTTTTGGATGGTATTGTTTTGGCTCGGGCCGCATTTCATCATTCTCTGAATTATCGGTCGGTGGTCATTTTTGGCAAGGGCGATATCGTAGACGACCCGCAGGAAAAATGGGATGCCTTAAAAATAGTGAGTGACCACCTCATCCCCGGCCGCTGGGAAGACGCCCGCCAGCCTAATCAAAAGGAATTGGATGCCACAACGGTTATATCCATTTCACTGGAAGAGGCATCGGCAAAAGTGCGTACCGGCCCCCCGGGAGATGAGGATGAAGATTATGCCCTCCCCATTTGGGCCGGTGTGCTGCCCTTGGCCCTCACGAAAGGAGAACTAGTACCCGACCCTGTTCTTTCGGAATCCATAGATATTCCCGATTATCTCCGTTGAAATTCAAGATCTTTTCTGTCGGCAAAATAAAGAATAAAAATCTCACCGCCTTGGTAAGGAATTTTGAAAAACGAATTTCTTATGATGCTAAACTGGAATTAATCGAAATAAAGGATTCTGATCCCGGGACAGAAAGGAATCGAATCTTGGCGCATCCCCTACGATTAATTTAAAATGTATATGAAATATTGACGAATGAATTACGGGTGGCACCGGGCCAAAAGTAAGCATGATTACCGTCCGACATGTAGCCAAAAGTAGAATAAAGTTTATCAAACATATTGTTGATCTTTACCATGGCTTCCAGGCCGCCCCATTGGTATTTGGCACCCAAATCCAAAAGACCGTAAGGGTCAATCATACCTGCCGGATCAGTATTGGCTTTATCCACGTACATATGCCCCACTCGTTTCCAGTGGGCGAATAGGAGCAGATTCTTACGGGGACGATAATTCACCGACAAATTGAAAAGAGTCGAAGGAATGTTGGGGATACTTTTTCCATCGGTGAAATAATTCATGATCAAAGCGCCATTGGCGGAAAGGCTCCAGCGGGGGTTAAAAGTAAAAGCGGCTTCCCATTCAAAGCCCATATGATCGGTGGAATCGGCAGAATAATAATCGTATTCTCCCTCCTGCTCCACATCAATATTCTTAAGCTGTTCATTGAGATACTTGATTTGATACCCATTGAAACGTGCCCGGCCTTTACCAAAGGTAAAATCAATGCCGTATTCAAAATCGGTAATTACTTCTGCTGATGCCATAACAGGCTTGCTCCACACATCATCAGCGTTTATGATCTGGTTATCCGCCGGTTCTTTCTGGGCCTTGCCCCAATTCACAAATACGTGCATGGAATCCCCAAATTCCCAGATCATGCCTATGCGCGGATTGAAAAAATTCCAATCGGCTGACAGCTTATGCCCCGCAGCATGGCCGATGGTTTCCTGGTCCAATGTCCAGTGATGGTTTTGACTTTGGAAGTCCGCCATAATAGTGAAGGGCTGTCCCGGCGGATGCCATATCAAATGGGCAAAACTGGTGATTGAATTCTTTTTCCCAACATAACGATAATACCGATACCATCCATCGCCAATTGTAGCGACTAAATTTGCATCAGAAAATTGGGACACTTCACCATAGTGGTCCCCAGTATAGAACCGCCTTTCTCCACCGAGATCAACACGAAGTTCATCATTATTCCAAGTGAGTGTCGGGACAACACCATAATAATTATTATCGATCCATTTTCTCCGTAGCAGATCGGTATACATATTTTGTTCCTGGGCATCTATGTACTGGTTCTTCACATCCAAATTATAGGAATAAAAATCCCGGCCGGTCTTGAACGCTTCGTAATATCCTTTTCCCATAACAAGATAACTTACATTGCGAAAGAATAAATTTTCACGAATTCGGGTCGTCGTATTTAGAGAATATATCTGCTGCAAAAAATCATCCGTATATGCTTTATACCCGGCACGGCGTTTGGTTCGATCTTTGATATCAGTCATATAGACGCCGTCCCAAAGGAGTTGGGTATTCTCATATCCGATATGAGCTCGGAACTTATTGGTGAATTTTTGTCCACGGTGTTCTAATCCAAAGAACATTCCTTTTTGTTTTGAATTGTGATTTTCACGGTAACCATCAGATTCAATTTGGGAAGCACGAAGCGTCATACTCAGATCTTCACCCAAGTCCTTACCGGAACGATATCGCACACTATACTTTTTCGTATTCCAATCTCCCGATCCAAAAGATGTTTTAAACTCACGCTTTTCGCTACCAATTTGAGTATTCACATTGATCGATCCACCAAAGGCCGATGATCCATAAAGACTGTTACCGATTCCCCGCTGGATCTGCACATCCCTGGCATCGGCCAGAAGGCCGCCGTGATCAACCCAGTAAACTTGATGGCTTTCATTATCATTTAAGGGAACACCATCGATCATTACACCAATCTTGCTTTGGTCAAATCCACGGATAGAAACATAGGAATAACCAGTGCCATTCCCACTTTCGCTATAAGCCCACACGCCCGGTTCGGAGGCAAGAATCATGGGTACATCTTCCGCTGTAAAACGTGTTTCAATTTCTTTGGCAGTAAGGTTTGAAAAGGATACAGGTGTAATTCCCGCAACTGCGCGAGTAGCGCTCACGGTAACCTCATCCCCTTTCAAAACAGTGGGTACCATGGCGATGACCATATTGGAACGCGGTACAGTTGAAATTGGTTTAAATCCAATAAAAGAAAAAGTGATTTCATTACCATCTTTTAAGAAAAGGTTGAAAACACCACTGTCATCAGAAACAGTCCCTGTTTCCCCGGAAACTATATTCACTCCCACTAGCGGAGACTGTGATTCACTATCCACGATGATACCCTTTACTTCTAACGATTGAGTATAGAGCGGGGACAGGCTTAAGATGAAAATTAAATGAAAAAGTCGAATGTGTTTCATGGTTTGATAATTCCTACGCTGGCATTATCCAGATCAGGTTCAAGGGTCT
>CEPZ01008925.1_pt1 | contig 48512 bp, 53 predicted proteins | sample 530461 | NCBI WGS metagenome assembly CEPZ01 (sample SAMEA2620106, study PRJEB7988) | marine metagenome | isolation source: saline water (ENVO:00002010), including
ATGAAAAAAGAGGTAATTCCTTCTCTGATTGCAAAAAATCAAAAAGAACTTAATGAAAGATTTAGCAAAATCAAAAGCCAATTCAGGATTTTTCAGCTTGATGTTATGGATGGAAAATTTGTAAAAAATAAATCATTGATGTTTAATTTTAAACTGCCAAAAGGAAAATTCAAATACGAAGCCCATCTGATGGTAAAAAATCCTAAAGTATGGATAATAAAAAACTGGAAAAAAGCAGATACAATAATTTTTCATATAGAATCAACAAATGATTCTAAATATTTAATAAAATTAATAAAATCGAAAAAAAGAAAAGTTGGCATTGCTATAAATCCTAAGACAAACGTAAAAAAGATAATTCCTTTTTTGAATTCAATTGACATGGTTTTAATTATGACAGTTATCCCTGGGAAATATGGAAGTAAATTTCTTCCAAATGTTTTGAAAAAAGTTAAAGAGATTAGAAAACTAAAGCCTAAATTGAATATCGAAGTAGATGGAGGAATAAATAATAAAACAATTGCTCGTGCAAAGAAAGCAGGAGCAAATAGATTTATTTTAGGTTCTTATTTACAAAAAAGTAAAAATGTTAAAAAAGCTAAAGGCAAGTTGATAGAATACATTAAATAAAAATGAAATAGCGATTTCTAAAAAATGAATAAGCATTTAAAATTATTGGAATTAAATAAATTAAAAATCCATAATAAGAAAATTGTCTAAATAATAAAAAAGCTATTACAACATAGATAAACATAATCAAATAAGAAAAAGTTGAAACTAAAAAACCTATTTTATTAAAATCATAAATTGTGGTATTATATTTTTTTATAAACTCAACATTTTTGTGCACCCATAAAAATGCATTTTTAATTTTTATATCATTTTTATCTTTTTTTGTGATTTTTATTTTTGGTTTACTATAAAAATTATTCATAATTATGAATTCAAAAAATCCTCCTGAAGCTAAAAAAATAAAAGAAATTATAAAAAATTCTAATCCTCCAAAAAAAGCAACTACAACACTAATTAAAACTAAAAATATTTGGAAAAATCTTCCAATAAACTCTTCTTTTGTAATTTTAAACATTTATATTACATAAAGAAAAAATTATTTTTAAAATTAACTAAAAACAAAAACCCTTAAATAGCACATATTATTTTCATTTTCATGTCAAGAATTATGCCCCAAGAAATTGAAGTTTGGTATTTAATTCCTGCGTTGAGAAGGGAATTTGCTAGAATTTTTATTAAAGACCATGGTTTAACACAAAAGCAAACAGCTAAAATTCTTGGTATCACAGAAGCAGCGATTTCTCAATATTCAAATTCAAAAAGAGCAAGTAAAATAAGATTCTCAAAAAAAGAGTTAAGCGAGATAAAAAGATCTGCAAATGAAATAATAAAAAATCCCAAAGTATTAATTAGAAATTTGTATAATCTTTGCATTTCTCTTCGGGAATCAAAAGTTATTTGTGAGATTCATAAAAATCATGATAAAAATATTCCAAAAAATTGTGATGTTTGTTTTCAATAAAAACTTTATAAATTATATTATAATAATTAGGATATGGAAAAAATAAGTGATTATTTTTTAATAGGTGATTTACACACTTCTGCTTTGGTTTCAAAAAAAGCATCAATTGATTGGATGTGTCTACCACATTTTGATTCTCCAAGTGTTTTTGCAAAAATTCTTGATAAAGAAGGAGGAGAATTTTCCCTGAATGTTAAAGGTTACAAAACAGATTCCGAGTATATTAAAAATACCGCAATAGTAAAAACAATTTTCAAGAAAAAGAACCATTCATTTGAAATAAAAGATTTTATGGTTCCACAACCAAAAAGCAAAACCCACACACATATTTTAGTAAGGAAAATTAAAAATATTTCAGGAAAGACTTCAATAAAATTAAACTACAAACCAAAAATGAATTATGGAAAGAAATATCCAAAAATAATAAAGAAAGATGATTCATTAATAATTAAATTAGGAAAAGAAAAGATAATTCTTCATTTGCCAAAAAAATCAGAAGTGGAAATGAAAAAAGAAGGGTGTGTTATAATAGTTCCTTTAAGAGATAAAGAAAAAAAAGAGTTTATTTTAGAGCATTGTGAAACGAAATGTAACTTTAATGATAAGGATCTTGAAAAAAAGACAAAAAAGTTCTGGAGAAACTGGATTTCAAAAGGGAATTTTTTCGAGTTCTGTAGAGATAAGTTAATAAGATCTGCAATTACATTAAAGCTTACACAGTTTTATCCAACAGGTGCATTGATTGCATCTCCAACAACCTCTCTTCCAGAAGCAATAAAAGGAAACAGAAATTGGGATTATAGATATGTCTGGATAAGGGATGCAACTTTTACTTTATATGCTTTTTATGTTTTAGGATACACTGAAGAAGCAAGAAAATTCTTTGGTTTCATAGAAAAAATATCAAAAGAATTCGGCAAAGGAAAGTTCGATCTCGATGTTCTTTATACAATAGATGGGAAAAAACCACCAAAAGAAAAAAATTTAAATTATTTATCAGGATATCAAAATTCAAAACCAGTAAGAATTGGAAATGACGCAAGAGATCAGTTTCAGCTCGATGTTTACGGAACATTAATTGATTCTTATTACTTCATGTTAAATAAAAGATTTAAAATTTCAAAGAAAAAGAAAAAAATAATTATGGATTTAGTAAAAAAGATAGAGGGGAGATGGAAAGAAAAAGATAGTGGGATATGGGAATTCAGAGAGGATATAAGAGAATATACATATAGTAAAGTAACTGCATGGGTTGGAATAAATCGTGTATTAAAAATTTGTGATAAATTAGATATTCAGGAAAAAAGAAAAAAAGAACTTAGAAAATTTGAAGAAGAAATAAAGTATTGGATATGGAATAATTGTTATAATAATAAAAACGGAAAATTGCTTAGGCATCCAGGAAGTAAGAATCAAGATTCAACAAATTTTCTATTTGTTTTACTTCAATTCTTGCACAAGAAAGATCCCAGGACAAAAAGAATAATAAAAGAAACATATGAAGAACTTAAAAATAATGAATTATTTGTATTGAGATATAAAGAAAAAGATCGATTTAGAGGAAGAGAAGGATCGTTTGTTCTTTGTATTTTTTGGCTAATCTCGGCTTTAGCAATTATTGAAGAAGTAGACGAAGCAGAAAAATTATTCAATAAATTTGAAAAATTTATAGATAAAAACGGTTTAATGTCAGAAGAAATTAATCCAAAAACAAAAGATTATCTTGGAAATTATCCTCAAGCTTATTCACATATGGGTTATATAATGAGTGCTTATTATATCAATAAATACAAAAAGAAATTAAAAAATAAGAAATAATTTTTAAACCCCCATATTTCTTTACTATTAAGCGTGATTAGTTTAGTGGTAGAACGGTGCGTTGCCAACGCACAGACGGGAGTTCAATTCTCCCATCGCGCATTTTTCAATATTCACCCATTCCAGGAGGCATTCCACCACCCATACCTTGCGGCATTCCCCCTCCACTACCTGAAGAAGCAATAACATCATCAATTCTTAAAATCATTATAGCAACATCTGTTGCAGAATTTATTGCTTGACTCTTAATTTTTAAAGGTTCAATAATCTTTGCTTCAAGAACATTTTCAATTCTGTTATTGAACAAGTTCAAGCCAGCATTTCTTTCCCCTGAATCATGCCTTGATTTTAATTCTGTTAAAACATCAATAGGATCAAGTCCTGCATTTTCTGCTAAAGTTATTGGGATGAATTCCAATGTAGATGCAAATTCTTCAACAGCCAATTGTTCTCTTCCAGTTAATCCTTGAGAAAATTCTCGTAATTTTTTGGCAAGTTCAATTTCAATAGCACCACCACCAGGAACGACAAGACCTGATTTTAAAGAACAAACAACATCACCCAAACCATCTTTTAATGCTCTCTCAATTTCATCAATAACATGATCGGTTCCGCCGTGAATCAAAATTGTTAAAGCTTTAGGATTTCTGCATCCTCTAACATAAGTTAAAGTGTCTTCACCATGTTTTACTTCTTCAACTATATCTGCATTTCCAAGTCCATTTTCAATTAATTCATTGAAATTACTTACAATCTTTGCATGGGTTGCTTTTGCAAGTTTTTCCATATCGCTTCTTGAAACCCTACGACAAGCATAGATTCTTTCCTTTGCAAGCAAAAATTGGGCAAAATCGTCAATTCCTTTTTGGCAAAAAACAACATTTGCTCCGGAGATTTTAATTTTTTCAACCATATCTCTAATTGCTTTTTCTTCCTGCGCCAAAAAACCCTGTAATTGCTCTGGAGAAGAAATTGAAACCTTTGTATCTATCTCTGGATTCTTCAATTCAAGTGGTGAATCAATTAAAGCAATTCTTGCGTTGTGCACAATAGAAGGCATGTCATGAGATATCTTATCCTTGTCCACAACAATTCCAGAAATCAATTCTGTGTCTTCTATACTATCTCCTTTTGATTTCTCAATCTTAATATCATTCAAATCAATTTTATCACCATCTTGTATTTGCTTAACAGCCCTAACTATGATTTCTGAGAACTTTTCTTTTGCATCTTCAGCGCCTTTTCCAGTCATTGCAGTCATTGCAATTTGTCTTAAAATATCTTCATCATCAGGAGTGATTTTCAAAGAGATTTGATTCAGAATCTCCTGAGATTTTTCAGCAGCAATCCTATAACCTTTCGCAATCATAGTTGGATGTATTTTCTTATCTAAAAGTTTTTCAGCATTATCGAGAAGCTTTCCTGCAATCATCACAGCAGTTGTTGTTCCATCACCAACCTCACTCTCCTGTGTTTTTGCAATCTCAACCATCATTTTCGCAGCAGGATGTTCAATTTGCATTTCATCTAAAATCGTGACGCCGTCATTTGTGACAATTATATCTCCTGTAGGAGAAACAAGTAACTTATCCATACCCTTTGGTCCAAGTGTTGTTTTCACGATCTCAGAGACCATTTTCGCAGCCATAATATTATTTCTCTGTGCATCTTTACCCATAATTCTCTGAACGTCTTCGGGCATTAATACAATTGGTTTATCAGCCATTTTAACTTCAAAATTTAATCACTATGATGTTTTTTAAAGATTATTGTGATAATAAAAACAGATTCTCTAATGCTTTCGAGAAAATTACCCCTTCACAAAAATAAAATTCGCGACAGATTTATAATCTCCTCTTTCTTAATGAATTTATGAAAAACATACTTGTTTCAGATGTGATGACAAGAGACGCCATAACTGTGAAGCCAAGCACAAATCTACTTGAATGTGCCAGAAAAATGGTAAGAAAAAGAGTTGGAAGTTTACTTATCGTCTATAAAAAGAGGTTTGCAGGATTCATTTCTGAAAGAGATATCTTATGGGTGTTAATAAAAAAGTCAAAAGATAATTTATCTGAAATTAAAGCAATTGATATTTCTCCAAGAAAAATTGTAACAATCAAACCCTCTTCTACAATCAAAGAAGTAACAACAAAGATGAGAAAAACGAAATTTGACAAACTTCCTGTTGTTCATGAAAATGAATTAGTAGGAATTATAACTGTAAAAGATATTTTGAATTTCAACCCAGAGATTTATCCAGAGTTAGAAGAATTTGCACAAATAAAAGAAAGAGAAGAAAAATTAAAAAGAATAAGCACAAAAAAAAGAAATATTGTTAATGAAGGAAATTGTGAAAAGTGCGGTGAAAAGAGTGTACTTAGAAAGGTTAATGAGAGGTTTATTTGCGAATCTTGTGAAATGTTAATGTGACGAAGGATATTTAAATAAAAAATTACTATTTGAAACATGGCAGAAGAAGATACAATTTTTTCAAGTAAAATGAAATACAAGGGTATTTTCGATTTCGATGATTTTTATAATTTTTGTTATTCATGGCTTACAGATGAAATAGGATTAATTATGACTGAAAAGAAATATTCTGAAAAATTAGCAGGAGATTCGAAAAATATAGAAATTAAATGGGAGGGTTTTAAGAATCTTACTGATTATTTTAGGTTTAAAATTAAAGTGGAATTTGATATAAGGGGATTGAAAAAAGTTGAAATGAATCAAGGAGGGGCAAAGGTTGAAACAAATACAGGAACTATTGAAATGAAAGTAAAAGGAATAATTTCAAGAGATTATGATGGAAAATTCGAGATGACTGCATTTAATAAATTCCTTAGAAGTATCTATGAAAAATGGGTTATTCCTGCAAGAATAGAAGAATTCATGGAAAGAATTATAAGTGACTCTGATGAATTTTTATCTCAAGCAAAAGCTTATCTTGACCTAGAAGGAAAGAGATAACTTATGTCGTCCAAACAGGATCTAAAGCTACCATTCTCATTCTTCTTAGTTAAGTTTCTCAAATTAAATTCAACACCATATGAAAGTTCATTATTTAATCGCCATGAATCTTCTTTTCTATCACATTCAAGAAATATTATTCTTCCATTGTAAGTAGCCATTGCTTTGAAATGTACTTTTTGCGGTAAAATCATTTCTGGAGTTCTCTTTTGTATAACACCTTTATAAGAATCCTCTGGATTAGTTAGATCATCTTGAGCAAAAGCATCTAAACTTAAAACAACACCCATTAGAGAAGCAAGAAGCGTTCTTGTTAGAGAATGTATCATAATAACCTCATAAAATAAATTTTATAAAAATTCGTGTTTATTTAAGATTTTCATTTAGTATTTAGATTAATTTAAAAATCAATTTATAAATATTTTTTCAATTTAAAAGATATGTTCAAATTCCAAGGATTCTTTTAATTTAACAAAACCTTTAAATAGAAATTCATTTCTCTATTAAAATGAAAAAATTATTCGTTTTGCTGATTTTGGTGTTAGTTCTGCCATCTGTTTTAGCAATAAATCTTGTTGTTGAAAAACAGAGCTCAAATGAAGTAATGATTCAAGATTTAAGCGAACCTGCAGTCTTTGATTTAAAAATAACAAATACAGGAGAATCAGACAGTTTTCAATTTTACAATTTACTAGGATTTAGCATGGCTCCAAAGGGAACTGTGCAAATAAACAAAGGTGATACAAAAGAAATAAAATTAATGGTCTATCCAAGAGAAGGTTTTGATTTGAGAGGGTTTTACACTTTTGAATATTTCATAAGAGGACAGGATTCAACAGAAATTTCACAGAAATTAATGATGAAAATAGTTGAATTAGAAAATGCTTTTGAAATAGGTTCAGGAGAAATTGATCCAGAATCAAATTCAATGGAAATATATATTCACAATAAAGAAAAGTTTGATTTTAAGGATATAAATGTAAATTTCAGTTCTGTTTTTTTTGATTTTGAAGAAAATTTTCAATTAGGAGCAAATGAAAAGAAAATTTTTGATGTTCAATTAAACAAAGAAGATTTCAAAAAATTAATAGCAGGTTTTTACACTTTAAATGCCGAACTAACGGTAGAGGATTTAAATACCAAAATTGAAGGAATAATAGAATTTTCTGAAAAAGATATCTTAGAGGTGACAAAAAAGAATTACGGGATTATCATAAATACCCAGATTATTGAAAAGAAAAATAAAGGAAATGTTTTGGTTGAATCAGAAATTGCGATAAAAAAGAATATTATCTCAAGGCTTTTTACAAGTTTTAATCCTGAACCAGACATTGTTGAAAGAAAAGGATTTATTGTTAATTATATGTGGTATGGAGAAATAAAACCAGGAGAAACTTTGGAGGTTGTTATAAAAACAAATTGGATCATCCCTTTAATTTTAGCATTTTTTGTGATCTTAATAGTTGCGTTAACAAAATATTATTCAAGAACAGATTTAATCCTAAGAAAAAAGGTTTCTTTTGTTAAAGCAAAAGGTGGAGAGTTTGCATTAAAAGTTTCAATAATTGTACACTCTAAGAAACATGTTGAGAGAGTAAATGTTATAGATAGATTGCCTTCGTTAGTAAAAATTTACGAAAAATTTGGTGGAGAAAAACCTACAAGAGTAAATGAAAAAGGTAAAAGAATAGAATGGGATCTTGATAAATTAGATGCGGGTGAAACTCGTATGTTGAGTTATATAATTTATTCAAAAATAGGTGTGGTTGGTAAGTTCGCACTTCCTGAAGCAACATCAATTTATGAACATGAAGGGAAGATTCATGAATCTTCTTCGAACAAAATTTTCTTTATTGCAGAACAGAGGAAAGGCGAAGTTGAGGAAGAATGAGAACTTTTAAAAATACTTTTCTTTTACTAAATTAATCCTCGCGTAGCTTAGTGGTTAAAGCGCTTGGCTGTAGATTAAAGGAAATTCTATTTCCTATCTAAGGTGGATATTCTATTTAGAAGTTAAATGAAGCCTGAAAAGTCAAGCAGTTCCCGAGAGATCCCAGGTTCAAATCCTGGCGCGAGGATGAATAATCTCTTAAAAAAGAAAACTCTAAAAGCAATTGATTCTTGTATTATTTATGGTTAAGAAAAAACAAACCTCTAAACAAATTTCATTTTTTGATTATATTTCAAGCACTCCTTTTTATTTTGGAATTCTTTCTGGTGTAGGGCTTTTTTTAGGCATTCAATTAGTTTCAAAGATGTTTGTGAATTTTTTCCCGATTCTAGAAACTTATTCCAACGTCTTTTTTTTAATATTATATGGAATATTTTTTTATTATCCAACTTATATTCACTTAGAACATCCACGTAGTAATATTTTCAGTGTAGGATTTATTTTTATGTCCATTTTTGCTGTAACTACTTTTATTTTTCAATGGATATTTTAAATTAAACTTATCCTAATCTCTCTGCTTAGGTGCTTTGGAAAACTCTAAAAGTAATTGATTCTTAATGATCTTATGCTTAAAATTGTGGTTCATAACTTTAAGTTTTAGTTCGTATTATGGCGCGAGGATTTATGTTAATTTAAATTTCTAATTTTTAAATATAAGTTTTTAAAACAGTTTATAAGTATTAAAGCAGTATCAATTTTATGAGTAAAAAAAGAGGAGGAGAAAAGGAATTTCTGGTATTATTGTAAACATAATAATGATTGTTTTAGTATTAATTGGAACAGTAATTGTTTGGGGAGTTATTCAAAATATTATCTCAGAAGAATCAAAAAGTGTTTCTCTTGAAAGTTTGACACTTGATGTTGAACTTCAAAGTGTTAAATTAGATGCAGGAACAGGGAATGCTACTATAGCTGTTAAACGAAATTCAGGTCAAGGAAATTTAACAGGATTAAAATTTATTTTTTCTGATGATAAAAATAGTGAAGAAAAAGAGGTAAGTATTTTATTAAAAGAACTTCAAACAATGACTTACTACTTAAATCCGCATGAAGAAAAAAGATTTGCTTACAAGAATGTTTACAGCGACGGAAAAGAGTATAAATACTGGAAATATAAGGTTATTCCACATACAAAAATTAGATAATATATTTTAATAGATATTGTACATTATAGAAAAATTTATAAATAACTTTCTAATTAAAAAATTATAAATTAAAATCTAAAAAAGAGGTATATGAAAAAAGATTTAGACTTTGATGAAGAGGAGGAAGGTGAAGGTAGCAGATTTGATGAAGATATTGATGCCCTTGATCTAAACGAACCAATTTAATTATTTTTTATTTCTAATCTTATTTTATTATTTTTTTTATTAAGTTCATTAAAACTAGAGTTTATTGAAAATACTAATTCATTTACATTTATTTTTAGGATTAAAATATTTTTTAGAGAAATAGTTAATCCATGACCTAAGTCTATTGAATTTAATTCAATTTCTTTTATGAATTTCTCATCAGCATGAATTAAAAGTTTAGCATTCTCAGAATCTTTCAATCCATTATTTCTAACACTAATATTTGTATCTAAATATTTTCCGTGCATAACTGCTGTCACATTTTCAAATGATAAATCAGAATAAGTCTCAACTGAATAGAGTTCATTTATTTTACTAATTATATCATCTCCAATTGTCTGATCACATTTAGTGACATTATACATAATATTTTTTGAATTTAAAGAGTGATCAAACCCTAATGAGTGTAAAATTTCATGAACCGCAACATTTGGATTTTTGCATTTTGATTCTTTAATCAATAAAATCTCTCCGTAAGTAATCACATTAAAGTTCTGTGTTTTAGTTATATTAATAGGACCTCCTTCCCCTGCAATGAACAATCCTTCTTTGAGTTTGCCTCTACTTTCGCATGTTGCAGAAATTTCTTCATTATAAGTAATTGGGTAAAAATTTAATATAGTTAAATTAGATAATCTATCAAATGCTTGCTTAATTTGATTTTCTTTATATAAAGGACAGCTACTAATTCTATAAGAAATTTCTTCTTTAGGATATCTCATGTTTTCATAAAACTGCATATTTTTTGTTTCAAACACATTTAAACTAAAATTATCCGAAGAACTAGAATCTGCGTAAAATTCAATTGTGTTAAAAGGAAAAAGCCAATAAAAAACCAGTGATAAAATTACCATTAACGTGAAAATAAAACTCACAATTTTCCATATCATTTAATGATTTAGAAACCTAATTATATAAATCTAATTAAAAAAATAAAAAATAAAAAGTTTTTTCAAGAAAGTTTATTCTTCTTTAGAACCATCACTTTCATTAGAGTCTTGTGAGTCGTCGCCATCTGAATCTTTATCTTCATCACCTTCGGATGAATCTTCTTCAGATTCTGGTGTAGATTCTTCAGGTGTACTTTCTTCTTCACTCACAGAATTATCTTCTTGAGTTCCCTCTTCTTCTTGTCCTTCTGTTTTGTTTTCTTCTTCGTTTTCCATTATGATTATTAGGATTATTTCTTTTTAACTATTTCGGTACACATTCCAGCAGCAACTGTTATCCCTGCGTCCCTTACAGCAAATCTTGACATAAAAGGATTATCCTTCTGGGTTTCAAGTGCAAGATTTCCTTGAGGTTTGATTCTAACTTTTGCAGAATCTCCATTTTTTAAAAAATCAGGATTTTTTTTCATAACTTCTCCAGTAGCAGGATTAATTTGTTCTATTAATTCAACAAACTGACATGGAACTTGAGCTGTATGAACATGGAAAACAGGGGTGTAACCTTTAGCTAAAACAGTGGGATGATTAATAACAGTTATTGTTGCTAGAAATTCTTCTACAATTGGAACAGGCTTATCTGCTTGACAAACAACATCGCCTCGAGCAATGTCTTTCTTACCTACGCCTCTAATATTTATTCCAACATTATCTCCTGCAATAGCTTCATCCATTTGTTCATGATGCATCTCGATTGTTCTTAATTCTCCTTCCATTCCTTTACCTGTCCTACCAGGAAGAACCATAACTTTTGAACCTTTTTTCATGACTCCTGTCTCAATTTTTCCAACAGGAACTGTTCCAATTCCTGTAATTTCATAAACATCTTGAACAGGCATTCTCATTGGCAAGTCTGTTGGAAGATCTGTTGGTGGAAATTCGTCAAATTGTTCTAAAATTGTAGGGCCTTTATACCAATCCATTTTTTCCGATTTCTTAGCAACACTATCTCCTTGCAAACCAGAGCATGGAATGAAAGCTGTTGTCTCAACATTAATACCTACTCCTTTCAATAATTTTCCAATATCTTCTTTAACTTTATTGAATGTTTCTTCTTTATAATCAACCATATCCATTTTGTTGATAGCCACAGAAATATTTTTTACACCCATGGTCCTTAATAGCCATAAATGTTCTGTTGTTTGAGGTTGAACACCTGCAGGAGCAGCAATAACTAAGAAAGCAGCATCTGCTTGTGAAGCACCTGTAATCATATTTTTAACAAAATCTCTGTGTCCAGGAGCATCAATAATTGTAATTTGGTGCTTCTGTGTTAAGATTTTTCTATAAGATAAGCCAATTGTAACCCCTCTTTCTCTTTCTTCTCTAATATCATCCATAACATAAGCAAATTCAAAACCTGCTTTTCCATGTTTTTCAGCTTCTTCTTTGAGCTTTTTCATTTCTTGCTCTGAAACAGCGCCTGAATCAAACATTAGTCTTCCAACTATGGTTGATTTTCCAGCATCAACATGCCCAACGAAGACAACATTCATATTTGGTTTTTCTTTTGCCATTTTACGTAGGTTTTAATAAAAAAATAGATTTATAAAGTTTTTGATGGGGATTTTTGATCTCTAAATTTGCATAATAGATAAATCTTTAAAGAGATATTTATAATTATTTTTATGGTTATGCAAAATGTTGAAGGAGAATTTGAAAGATTAATAATTACATTTGCAGGTGGACTTATACTAGGGGGAAGTATTATAGCAACAACTATGGACCATTATTTAGAACCAAAATATGCTGCAACTATTGGAGATCATTTAGAAATTACAGATAGCTTTGGAAATACACATGATTTGGAAAGAGATAAGTCAGCAGAAGGAGTTTGGTATAATCCTAATTAATAAATTTTACTTAAATTTATCATAAAATTAGTTTTATAAAATTATCTTAATCACTGATTCTCACTCAAACCTTTTCTTTGTCGAATTTTTTTTATCACATCTAATTGCAAACTTGTAGGAACTTTTTCAAATAATTGATCAAGTAATGAACTTGTTCCTCTTCCTTCTGTTGCTGAACGCAAATCACTTGACCATCCAAGCATTTCTGCAACAGGAAGTTTTGACTTAACTTCTGCATTTGTTCCTTCTTGTTCAACTCCTAATAACTGCCCTCTTTTACTTCCAATTAATTTAGTCATCTCTCCTAAAAATTTATCAGGAATTTCAATAACATGAACTTGAATTGGCTCCAATAAATATGCATTTGCTTTTTTCATTCCTTCAACAATTGCTTCTCTTATAGCAGGATAAACTTGTGCAGGACCTCTATGGATGGCATCTTCATGAAGTTTTGTATCAACTAATGAAATTTTTAATTTAGTGCAAGGTTCTCTTGCAAGAGGTCCTTGTTTCATAACCATTTCAAAAGCATCAAGAATCATTTCTATAACCTCGCCTATGTGGACTTCACCACGAGTTTCATCTAAAAACATGTTTCCATTGTAAATATTTCTAACATTTCTTATCATGTCTCCTGTCCATCCAAGTTCAAGAAGTTTATCAGAAACCTCTTGGTTTCTTTTCTTTATTCTTCCTTCTGGAAGTTCGCCACTTTTAATTGCTTCATAAATTTCATCTTCTAAAGGTTCAACTTGAATGAAAAAACTATTATGTTTATTCGGACTTCTTCCTTCAACAGAAGGTGATTCTTTTCCAACTGTTTCTCTATAAACAACAATTGGAGGAGATGTCTGAACATCAAGTCCTTTTTCTGTTTTGATCCTATTCTCTATAATCTCTAAATGTAATTCACCCATTCCTGACATCAAACTCTCACCTGTTTGTTCATTAATTTCAATTCTTATTGAAGGGTCTTCTTTCCCTATTTGTTTCAAAACTTCGACTAATTTTGGAAGGTCTGCTGCTTTTTTTGCTTCAATAGATTTTGTTATAACAGGTTCAAAAATATGTTTAATTGATTCAAAAGGTTCTACTTCATTTTTACTTACTGTTTCTCCAACAAAAATATTTTTCAATCCAACAATTCCTACAATATTTCCTGCAGAAACTTCATCAACAACAACTCTTTGGGCACCCTTGTAAACAGAAACTTGTTGTACTCGAGTTTTTCTTTTTGCAAGATTCATATAAACTTCATCACCTTGTTTTATAGTACCTGAAAAAAGTCTTCCTGCAGCGACTTCTCCTGCATGTTTATCAATAACAATTTTAATAGGAACAAAAGTAGGTTCTGCATTTGGATCACAATTAATCAATCCTTTACCAAGTTCTGAATTTAAATCTCCGTGCCAAATTTTTGGAACCCTGTATTCTTGAGCATCTACAGGATTGGGATGGTGTGTAATGCTCATGTTTAAAACAACTTCATGCAAAGGTGCTTTTTTTGCCAACTCTTTGTGATTATCATTTTCATAAGCATCAATCACATCTTTGAAAGTAATATTATGTTCTTTCATGTAATCAAAACTCAAAGCCCAATTATGAAAAGCAGAACCAAATGCCACTGTTCCTTCTCCTACTCCAACTTTCCATTTTTCTTTATAACCTTCAGGAGCAATGTTTTCAATTAATTCATTAACATGATCAATAATTTTAATGAACTTTTCTTGCATTGCTTGAGGGGTTAGTTTAACTTCTTTGATTAACCTATCAACTTTATTGATGAATAAAACAGGTTTAACTAATTCTTTTAATGCTTGACGAACAACTGTTTCTGTTTGAGGCATAACACCTTCAACGGCACAAGTTAAAATAATACAACCATCAACAGCCCTCATGGCTCGAGTTACATCACCTCCAAAATCAACATGTCCTGGAGTATCAATTAAATTTATCAAATGATCTTCTCCTTTTACATTATGAACCATTGAAACATTTGCAGAATCAATTGTGATTCCTCTTTCTGCTTCATCCCCATGAAAATCTAAAACCAATTGTTTTCCAGCAAGTTCCTCGGAAATCATTCCTGCTCCTGCAAGAAGATTATCAGAGAAAGTTGTTTTTCCGTGATCAATATGCGCCGCTATTGCAATGTTTCTTATTTTATCTTTCTGCTTCATTAATTTCTGAATTTTTTCTGTTTTTTCATCCACCATTAAATATACTTTTAGGAAATAGTTTATAAAAGTTTTTAATATTTAATAATCAACAACTTTTTTAAGCATTCTTTTTCTTAAAATCTTATGCGGGGGTGCCGGAGTGGTCAAACGGGCTGCCCTTAAGCGGCAGTAGCTTAGTGCTTGCGCAGGTTCAAATCCTGTCTCCCGCATAGCTAGGACACCTACGGTTTCCTTAGCGTAACCTTCCCTTGAGTTTCTGCTCAAGGCTGATAGAAACCCCCTAATTTTATAAAAATGAAAAAAAGATGTGAATGGGCGAAAAGTAAAGAAATGATTGAATATCATGATAAAGAATGGGGATTACCTGTTCATGATGATAAGAAGTTATTTGAATTCTTGGTTTTAGAAGGTGCACAAGCTGGTTTGTCTTGGAGTACTATTTTGAAAAAAAGGAAAGGTTATAGAAAAGCATTTGCTGATTTCAATGTTAAAAAGGTCTCAGAATTTTCACAAGAAAAAGTTAAAGAGTTATTGCAAGACCATGGAATTATTAGAAATAAATTGAAAGTTAATGCCGCTGTTACAAATGCTCAGGCCTTTCTTAAGATTCAAAAAGAGTTTGGTAGTTTTAATAAATATAGTTGGGAATTTGTTGGAAGAAAGCAAATTGTTAATAAAAGGGAGAGCATGAAAGATATTCCTGCTACTACAAAAGAATCAGACGTGTTTAGTAAGGACTTGAAAAACAAAGGATTCAAGTTCGTGGGTTCTACAATAATGTATGCACATATGCAAGCTGTTGGAATGGTTAATGATCACGTTATGGATTGTTTTAGGTATAAGGAAGTTATGAATTCTTCTTAAACAAAATGGAAAAAAGAAAACGACTTTTTTTATTGAGTATTTTAATTTTATTAATTTTTACAATAAATTATTCGTCCTTTGACAATATGGTTAAGAATTTTTTAAGTGATTCCAAAATTTTGAAAATTGACAGAATTATTGATGGGGACACTGTTGAAGTTAATGGTACATCAATAAGACTTCTTGGTATGAATACTCCAGAAAGAGGTGAATTATATTATTCAGAAGCAAAAGAATTTTTAGAAAAATTAATTTTAAACAAAACAGTAATGTTAGAATCTGGAAAAGAAGAATATGATCGCTACAATAGAATGCTCGCATATATATTCTTGAACAGAGAAAATATAAATTTGAAATTAGTTGAAGAAGGGTTTGCAAATTTTTATTTCCCTTCTGGAAAAGATATTCATTATAATAAATTTATAGAAGCATGGAATATTTGCATTGAAAATAACAAGAACTTATGTGAACATTCAAACAATGTTTGTTCTAAATGCATCGAATTAAAAGAATTATATCATAAAAATCAAGAAATTAGTTTTTATAATAAATGTGATTTTGATTGTGAATTAACAAACTGGAATATCAAAGATGAAGGAAGGAAGAATTTTATTTTTCCTGAATTTGTACTAAAAAGTAAAGGACAAATAAAAATAATTGTAAATGAAGGACTTGATGATAAGTATAATCTATTTTGGGGGAATGAAGAATATGTCTGGACAAAATCAGGAGACACTTTATTTCTAAGAGATTCCGCAGGAAAGTTGGTCTTGTGGGAAAGTTATTGAATCTTCATTAATTATAAGTAATAACGAAAAATATCTTTTCTAAAATAATAATACTTTTAAAGAGAAGAACTTTAACTTGTTTATGGATGTTAAAAAAGGAGGAATTAGTTTTTTATTTGTGCTAGGAATTTTCTTAACAATTGGTTTTATTAATGCCTCTGTGGATTTTATTACCCCTGCAAATGGAACAACTGTTAGTGGCAGTGTTTTTGTTTCTTGGGAAAATGGAACATTTGCCACAAGTAATTTAATGCAAAAATCAGGAGCGTGTAATGCAAGTGATATTACAGGAACAATAATTACATCAACCATAGTAAGTTCCGGAAATAACACATTAAATGTTTCTGGTTTTAGTGATGGTTTTCTATGTTTGAAAATAGCAGATGGTATAACTTTACATGAAAATATCTCAATTAAAGTAGATAATGCAAATCCAACAGTTACATTTCTTGATACTCCTTATTTTGTTATAAAAAATAATAATATAAGTATTGCTGCTAATCTCACCGATGGAAATCTCATAAAAAATTTTACAATTGATTTTGGAGATAGTGGAACATTTGTAAATTCAAGTGTGAATCAACAATCATTGGTTGCTAATGTAAGCCATAATTACACTTCTTCAGGACAGTTCACTGTTAGAATAACTGCAACAGATACAGCAGGTAATGTGTTCTCAGATACAGAAATTGTTACTGTAAATTCCGCAGCTCCTGATTGGGTAATATCTCTTAAAGCAAATGAAACGAATTTATTTTCAATTCCATTAACTCCAAATAGTACGGCTATAAATGATGTGATAGTAGATTCTGTTTCAGATAATGCGGAAAAAATTTGGAGTTTCCAACAAGGAGAATGGATATTCAATACTCCAATAACTACTGGTTGGAGTACTTCAAGTTCTAGGGAGCTTCAAACAATTGTACCAGGATTTGGGTATATTATATTCATGAACAATGATTCTGTAGTAACTGGAACTGGAAAATCTCTTGGACAAGATACGCCTCCTGAAGTAACATTAACAACAGGGTGGAATTTAATAGGACATTATGGAGTAAATGCTACATTAAATTCAAGCGATTCATTCAGTAGTTTACAATTAGGAAATGAGTTCTTCTGGGATAGTTTATTGAATTTAAAGGCAGATGGTAGTCTTGAAAGTGTTACTATGACAAATGTTACTAGAGGATACTGGCTTTCAATAAAAGGAGTTAACTTAGCAACTGAAACTGAATTGAGATTCTTTAGGTATCTTCCTGCACAAGTAGCTTTTTAGTCATTTAAAATATATTTAAGACAACAATAATTTTTTTAAAAGAACTCATTCTTCAATTAACATGAAAAATTACGTAATTTTTTTATTAGGATTTCTTTTTTTAATAGGAATGGTTTCTGCTGTTCCATTACCTCATGCGTTTCAAGGAGAAGTTAAATATTCTGACGGAACATTAATTCAAGAAAGTTTGGAGATAACTGCAAAATTAGGGGTTTCTGTTGAAAATTCGACACTTAACAATGGAGTGTATGATTTAATTGTTAAGTCTGAGAGTGAAGGCGGAACAATTGAGTTTTTCATAGAAGACTTAACAGATAGAATTGGGGTATTCACATTCAAATCATTTGAAATCACAGAATTAGATTTTACAACTACTTTAGAAAACCCTAACCAAGAATCTTCAGATGATGATTCAGGAGGCTCTTCAGGGGGCGGTGGAAGCACAAGTAGTGGTGGGACTTCTAGTGGTAGTTCAACAATTTTTTTAGAAGATTCTGTAGTAGATGATCTAGCAAATAATGTTCAGATAATAAATTTTGATGAAGATCAAGAAGAAACAAGAACATCCCCTGGGATTACAGGAGGAGTTATTGGGTTTGTGAAATCTGATGTTGGAATTGTTTCATTAACTTTTATATTCTTAATCCTCATTGGAGCAATAATTATAGTATCTTTAAGAAGATAATTTTTTGGGAAAATAACAAATTTTAAAAACTATTTATTTCTAAGAATTTTGTAGACTAGGTTGGCGGGCTAGCCCTCCGCTGCTTGCAAACGGGCTTTATGGCAGACTGTAAGAGGGGGCGTGACAGGAGAATTGGAAGGTCCTTTATTCCAACGTTGAAGTTTTGTCCGTCTTGATCTTGCAGGTGCGAATTGGGTCAGGCCTTGATCGGAGCAGCCCTAAACATTTGTTAAGATGCTTGACGGGTCGCAAGATCGAGGAAGAATAAAGGGAAGCTTTCTAACAATCTTTGAGCAAACCCTCGGGTCTACTTAAAACATAATTCTAAAGTAATTACAGAAAGAAAAGTTTAAAAGTGGGAATTATTATGGAAAATTATGACAAGTTTAGATTTAGAATTTAGATCTGGTTGGCCACAAGAAATGCGAGATTTATTCAGAATAATGGAACCATCGGTTCAAAATTTCTTTGAAAGGATATCAACAGAGAAAGGATGGGAAAATTTACCAGATAGAGAATTATTAACATTAAGAAGGATGGATGGAGCAAGAATATTCAAGAAAAAAGCATTAGGTTTATGGGGATATATTGAAGGATTTAGGGTTGATAGAACAGTTGAAGAAATGATGGATCTATTAATTAAAACAGGAATAACTACTTCAATAGAAGAAGGAAGAAGGATAGTTCCTCAGCTCTATGGAACATATATGCAATACTCTGAAGGCAATCCTAATATGAAAGACACAGGAGATTATTTATTTTTTGAAAGAGTAGAAAAGAATGGTGAAGATGGATGTGGTATTTTTACTTATTTTGATTAATTCTTGATGATGTATAAAAAAGTTAATTTTTCTGCTAAAAAACATCAATTTAATGATATCATAAATGATCTTCAATAAATTAATAAAACCTATTTCTTATTATTAATTATGAAAAAAGGTGATAAAAAAGGGCAGTTTTATTTGCTTGCAACAATAATAATTGTTACAATAGTTGCTAGTTTAGTGATAGTCTCAAATTATTCAACAGAAAAAACCAATATAAAATTTAACCATCTTGGAAAAGAACTTGAAATTGAAAGCAGAAATGTAATAGACTATGGAATTAAAAATAATGAAAACATAAAAGATCTTTTAATAGATTTTACAAAAAATTATTCAATTTATTCAACTGCCGAAAGTTTATATTTTATTTTTGGGAATGATGATGAAGTAACTATTTCTGGTTATAAAAAATTAAATTCAGAAGTTGTTGTAATTAATACAGGTTCTGGAAATGAAGATTTCAGTTTAAATAAGGAAGAATATAAATCACAAAGTTTTTCAGATCCTACAGAAAATATAAAAATCAAGGTTGGTGAAATAGATTATGACTTCACTTTAAATTCAGGAGAGAATTTTTATTTTATAATTTCAAAAGAAATTGATGGAGAAAAACATATATTTACAAAATGATGATAAGAAATAAAAGAGGGATAAGTATAATGATTGGTTATGTTTTATTAATAACAGTTACAATGGTTATAAGTGGTATTGTTTACCAGTGGGTTAAAACATATGTTCCAGCAGAAAAAGCAGACTGTCCCGACGGAGTTTCTGTTTTTTTAAAAGAAACAGTGTATGATTGTACAAATAAAGAATTGACACTTACGTTAAAAAACAATGGAAGATTTAATATAGCGGGATATTTAATACATGGAACAATTAATGTAAGCCAAGAATTAGCTTCAGAAGATTTATCAGAATATACTCCATTAGGTGAAGGGAAGAAAGCTGTTCTTCTCCCTACTTTGGATAATTCTATGAAACCAAATGATGAAATAAATAATGTATTTAATTTAAACAGCACTAGTTTTAATCAAATTTATTCTATTGATATCATCCCTATAAGATTTCAAGATAAAAAAAGAGTAAACTGTGCAGAAGGAAGAGTAAAAGAGACATTAACTTGCTACGTAGCCGGAAGTGGAAGTACCTGCACCCCTAATACTTGTTTAGATTTAGGATATGTTTGTGGATCATTTAGTGATGGTTGTGGGGGAACTTTAGATTGTGGAACCTGTAGTTCCGGATTTTCATGTGATGCGAGTGGACAATGTATCTCTGATTCTTGTACCCCTGCTGCAGATCCTAGTCTTTCAGGTATTTGTGGTGTGGAAAATTGTGGAGTTGCTACTAACACTAATGGTACTTGTGGAACAGTAGATTGTGGAACATGTGATTCTTGATTTTTCTGTAATTCAAGTAAGCAATGTGAATCCTCTTGTGGAGATGGAACAATAGACATAGGTGAAACATGTGATGATGGTAATACTGAAAACAGTGACGGTTGTTCAAGTACTTGTCAAGTTGAAGCAGGATACGAATGTACAGGAGAACCAAGTTCATGCGAGATTCCTATTACAGTTAATAGTTGCTCAAATTATTGTGCTACTTTCTCTGGATTTTCTGGTGGGGGTTGTCAACAAAATCCTAATCAATGTAGTGACTCATATATAGGCGATGTTCCTGGTGCAAATGAAACATTTGGAAACAGTTTCTGCTCAACAGGTAATGCAGATACATGTTGTTGTACTATTTAATTAGTTAAATAAACAAAAATATTTAAATGAAAAAGTTCTAATAACAAAATGATCAATCCTTTAAATAAAATAAAAAATAAAAAAGGCGTGTCTCCTGTTATTGCAACAGTATTATTAATTGGAATTGTTATTGTAATTGCTTTAATTATTTTTCTCTGGCTTCGTGGCCTAACACAAGAAGCTGTAATAAAATTTGATCAAAATGTAGAGCTTGTTTGTGATGAAATTGAATTTGATGCAGATTATTCTGTAGGATCATTAACTATTTCTAATATTGGAAATATTCCAATTTATGAAATGAAAATAAAATCCCTAGAAGATACGAGTTTTGAAACCCAAGACCTAAATACATTATCTGTAAATTGGCCTGATGCTGGATTAAATCCTGGAAGAGTATTTTCAGACAGTATTAGTACAACTGCAAATAGTATGATATTAATTCCTGTTTTAATTGGAAGTGCAGAAAGCGGAGAAAAGCCTTTTACCTGCGATGAATCAAGACACGGAAAAGAAATCTTCACATAATTAATCTTCTAAAATGAATAAGAAAATAAGAAATAGGGGTGTTTCAGCAGTTATTGGTACTGTATTAATGATTGCTCTTGTAATTTTAATAATTGGTGTTGTCTGGGTTTCTATAAATAGTTTAATTGGTGAACAGATTGAGGGTTCTGAAGCTTGTTTTGGGAATTTTGGAAAGGTAGAATTAGATAAAAGATACACTTGTCATAATTCTAGCTCAAATGAGTTTCAATTTTCTATAAGTGTAGGGGACATAGTTGTGGATAGTATGTTAGTTTCGGTTTCAAGTGAGTCAGGAACAAAAAGTTTTGAGATATCAAATACAGCAATGAATAATGTTAGAATGTATAGCCAAGCAACATATGGCGGCGTGGTTACTGTTCCTGGAGAAAATTCCGGATTTACATATGTTACTAATATTACTGGGATTGGAATAGGAACTCCTGATTCAGTATCAGTTGCACCAATAATAAATGAGAATCAATGTAGTGTTTCTGATACAGTATTAGAAATTAATATCTGTTAGAATTCATTAATTATTTAAATTAATTTTTCTTATTTAATAAAAGAGGTTTTACAAATGAAAGCATCAAAAGGGCAAGTCTGGGTCGAAACAGTAATGTACACTTTAATTGCCCTTATTTTAATAGGAACAGTTCTTGCATTTATAACACCAAAAATACAAGAAATTCAAGACAAAGCAATTATTGAACAAAGTATTGAAATGCTTCAGAACATAGACAAAATTATTTCCTCTGTCCTTCTTGGAGGTCCTGGGAATAAAAGAATAGTTGATATTGGAATAAAAAAAGGAAACCTAATAATAAATAGTGAAGAAGATAAAATAGTTTTTGAATTAGAAAGTCCTTATGACTATAGTCAAGAAGGAGAAACAATAAATTCAGGAGGTATAACAATATTAACTGAAAATATTGGAAGCTCAAATAAAATAACTTTAACAAGTAATTACAGCAAGTATGATTTAACTTATGAAAGTAAAAATGATTCAAAATCAATAACTCAAGCTCCACTACCTTACAAACTTTCAATAGAAAATAAAGGCGGTTCTACAACAGTAATAGATTTCACCCTTAGTTAAATTTAAAAGAAATTAAAGCCTAAAGATAAAATGAATAAAAAAGAAATACAAAGCTATCCAAAAGTTGCCATGGATTTATCGCTTAAAATTCCTAATCTAAAAAAGATAGAAGACAAAACAAAGATGAATGTTAGATATAATTTAATTCCACCTTTTGCATTTGCACACATATACTGGAATCCTAAAATTTCTGAGACAGTATATGAAGTCGAAGAACCTTATTTAGATAAAACAGAAGAAATGTACATTAATGATATAACGTCGGCTATGGAAAATATGATTAACATAGAAAATGTTATAGAAAAAGAAGATGACGCTCTTTTGGATTATATTGATAAAATGCTAAAATTCTTAGCAATTGAATTAGAACTTAATTTAACTTATGAAAGTTATAAAAAAATATTTTATTATTTAAGCAGAAATTTTATTGGATTTAATAGGGTTGATCCTTTACTTAAAGATTACTTTGTCGAAGATATAGAATGCAATGGTGCTAACGCCCCGATATATATTGTTCATAGACTGTATAGGAACATAAAAACAAATGTCATGTACAAAAACTTGGATGAACTCACAAATTTTGTGGAAAAACTTTCTCAAAGAGCAGGGAAATATATCTCTTATGCCAATCCTATTTTAGATGGAAGCCTTCCAGATGGAAGCAGAGTTAATGCAACTTATACGAAAGACATCACAAGCCGAGGCCCTACATTTACAATAAGAAAGTTTACAAAGACTCCATGGACACCAAGTCAACTTGTATCATTAAACACATTAAGTCCTGAAATGATTGCTTATTTATGGATGTTAATCGAACATAAAATGAACATATTAGTAACAGGGGGTACTTCTTCTGGAAAAACAACTTTACTTAATGCTATTGCATTTTTCATTCCACCAGAATCAAGGGTTGTAAGTATTGAAGATACTCGTGAGTTAAATCTACCTAGAGAAAACTGGCTCCCAAGCGTTGTGAGAACTTCTACAGGAATCGGAGATGTAGGAGAAATAGACTTATTCAGCTTACTAAAAAGCTCTTTCAGACAAAATCCTGATTATGTAATTGTTGGAGAAGTAAGAGGAAAAGAGGCTGCTGTTTTATTTCAAGGGATGGCTTCAGGACATTCATCGCTAAGTACAATTCACGCAGATTCTGTTGACACAGTTATAAAAAGATTAGAAACGCCTCCAATTGAGCTTCCACCTACTCTAATGAATGTTCTTGATTGTGTTTGTATAATGACTCATGCAGTCGTTAAAAAACATGAGACAAGAAAACTAAAAGAAGTTGTAGAAATAATAAATGTGACCCCTGAAGGAATTGCTTTAACTAATACTCCTTTTGTATGGAATCCTTCAGACGATAATTTTTATTTCAAAAAAAACAGCAAAATCTTTGAAAAGATCTCTATTAGAAGTGGGTTAAAACTTGAAGACCTAAAAGCTGATTTCAGAAAAAGAGCCCAGTTAATTTATAAGTTGTATCAAGAAAAAATCTTCACTTTTGAAAAATTTCAGGAAGTAATAAATGAATATTATAAAAATCCTGAAGATGTTTTAAAAAAATTTAAAATTGCCTGATTATCTTTTTCTGCTAATAAAATAACTTAAAGTTTTATAACAAAATATTTAATAAGATAAAAGCTCTTATTAAAAAATGGAAAAAGAGGAAATGTTGTTTCTTAATCAGTTAATAAAAGCCCTAGAAGAATCAGAATCAAAATTAGAAGAGTATTATAATAAAAAAGATTATAAAAATTTTGACAATATGAAAAAATTCATATTAAAAATTTTGAAAAGTATCTCAGGGGTGATTAAATGAGTTCTAATGATTTTAATAAATTAAAAGATATTATCTCGAAAGAAAGAAAAATAGTGAAAGAAATGAGTTCTCTTCTGAATCGTTCTGATATTAAAGATAAGATGGTTTCTAAACATATTAAGTCATTAAAAGATTCTCTAAAAAAAGAAAATAAAAATCTTTCTGGAGTACTCGCAGGAATATTTATTGCAAAACCATTACCCCAAGTGGCCCCTAGTACAAAAGAATTACCCAAAATGCCTCAAACAAAAGATCTTGAAGAGAAGAACGAATACATAAATAAAAAATTAGAGGAACATCAAGAAATATATCCTAGTAATTTAGAAGATAAAACACTTATAAAATTAAGTGAAAAGGCAGAAATTTCTATGAATAAAGAAAGAAAATCTAGAAGAACCGTAAGATTTTCTAATAAACTTTTCTCAGGTCTGTCAACACATTTAATTGAGCGAGAGGGATTCAAAAAACTTCAAAGAAATCTTGTGAAAGCAAATATGAAATTCCTTTCTAAGATATACATTTCAATAATGCTATTTTCAACTCTCTTAGCATTTATCATATCAATTTTTATCTTCGCATTTTTTTTATTTTTTAACATGAGTAGTATTCCTCCTTTCATAACAGTAGCGAATGAAAATATGATGACAAGATTCTTAAAATTTTCCTGGCTTTTAATTGCGATGCCAATTGGAACTTTTGTTTTCATGTATTTTTATCCTGCTATGACAAAGGCATCTCTTGAGAGAAAGATCAACCAAGAACTTCCTTTTGCAACAATTAATATGGCGGCTATCTCTGGTTCTTTAATTGATCCAACAAGAATCTTCAAGATAATTATATTAACAAAAGAATATCCTAATCTCAAAAAAGAATTCATAGAAATAATAAATGGCGTTAATGTTTTAGGATACAATTTAATTACCGTCTTGAGAAAGAGCTCATTTAATAGTCCAAGTAAAAAGCTTGGTGATTTATTTAACGGACTCGCGACAACAATAAATTCAGGAGGAGATTTACCAAGATTCTTCAAGGAAAGATCGAAAAATCTGCTCTTTGAATACAAAATTGAACAAGAGAAAGATACAAGAACCGCAGAAACATTTATGGATATTTACATAAGTGTTGTTATTGCAGCACCAATGATATTAATGCTTTTAATGATCATGATTCAGATAAGCGGTCTTGGAATTGGATTAAGTGTATCTGTAATTACATTGATAATGATATTTGGAGTTTCAGTAATCAATATTATTTTCCTAACATTTTTACATGTAAGGCAACCAGTAGATTAAAGAAAAATGAAGATAAAAAAATTTCATTGGAGCGGGGCAATTTTGGGACTCATAATTATAGTTGCATCTTTCTTTTTATTTGAAAAATTCTTCTTTTTAATGGTTGGAATTGGATTAATAATTGCAGTAGTACCTTTTGTGTTTTTAATAATTCAAGAAACAAGAATAACAAATGAAAAAGAGCAAATGTTTTTGGAGTTTGCTAGAAACCTTGCAGAGAGTGTAAAAACAGGGACACCAATAAGTAAGAGTATACTCAATGTTAAAAATAAACCTTATGGTGCATTAAGCAAACATATACAAAAACTTTCTAACCAAATTTACTTAGGAATTCCACTAGTAACTGCACTACAAATTTTCTCAAGAGATATAGGAAGTAAAACAATTTCAAGAGCAATCACTTTAATTGGACAGGCTGAGAAATCAGGAGGAGATATAGGGGAAATTCTTGATTCTGTTGCTGGCGCAGTTAATGAAACAGACAAACTCAAGAAAGAAAGAAAAGCAGTTATATCAACCTTAGTTGTTCAAGGATATATTATATTTCTTGTATTCTTAGTAATAGTTTTAGTCCTACAATTCAGAATAATCCCAATGATTTCAGGAATTGGTGATATTAATATTGGTAGTGCAACAGAAATAAACCAGGATAAAGAAATGATCTCAATTGATGCGTCAAATGCATTTCTATATTTACTCTTAATACAGGGATTTTTTAGTGGTTTAACAATTGGAAAACTCTCGGAAAAAAACCTAAAGGCAGGAATAAAACACTCATTTGTTTTAATGGTATTATCTTTCTCGGTTTCTTCAGGGGCTAATTTCTTTTTTGCTGCAGTATAATTTATGTAAATCAAAAAAACGATGTGCCATAGCACTCGTTTTTAGGATGATCAGAAATTGAAACAGCTAAATTTAAATAAACTATATCCGAAAGGATATGGTTTCAATTTATGACATTATAAAAACCTTTTTTTATTATATAAATAATGGAAAACAAAAGAGGTGGAACACATGTAGGATTTGTTTTATCATTTGTTATATTTGTAACTTTTCTACTTTTTTTATACTCGATGCTTATAGAACCAACAAAAACAAATCAAGATAAACAGTTTCTTCTGGATAAAGTTGAAATAAATCTAATAGAAAAGTTTTCGTCAGAGTTTATGGTTTCAAGCATTAGTGTAGTAGAAAACGCCACGCAAAATTGCATAAAGTTAGATGATTTAATCACTGATTTAGAGATAAATAAAAAAATCATTGTAAAAAATGAATTAAATGACATTCAAACTTCATATGTGGTTGATACAAATGATCTAGAAATTGTGAGAAGTAATACTAATAATGTTTTTTTTAAGGTATATAATTCAGAAAAATTTGAAGAATTAAGTGATACTGGAACAAATCCGTGCCCAAAAAAAGATTATGAAAAAGGACTAGTAAAAGTTAATAAAAATATCTTTGAAGTTAATATAATTGGTTCAATAGATGAATATGAGAATGATTACGAAAACCTTAAAGAAGACTTGGAAATTCCTCCTGGAACCGAATTTAGTTTTAGTTTTGAATATAATAATGGAACAATAATCAAACCTGAAGAGAAAATTCCTGATTCTATTAATGTTCATGCTGAAGAAAATTCTATTCAATATCTTGATAGATATGCAAATGTTTTATTAGGAAATTTAGTTATAAAAATATGGTAAAATCAAAAAAAGAACACGGATGGATAAGAATTGTAGAAGCATTTGCAATGATTTTGTTAATTGCAGGAATTTTTCTTATAATTTTAGATAAAGACTCTCCTGAATCCATTTCACAAGAAATTTATGAAAAAGAGCAAGGAATTTTAAGAGAAGTTCAATTAAATGATTCTTTAAGAGAAGATATTTTAAATTTGAATATAGGAAGTTTACCAGTTGAATGGAATGATACTAATTTTCCACAAAATCTAAAGGATAAAATAATTTCTAAAACCCCTAGTTATTTGAATTGTGAAGCAAAAATATGTAAAACAGATAACAATTGTGTTTTATCAGAATCAAAAGACGAAAATACTTACACTCAAGAAGTCTTAATTGCTTCAACTATTAACACATACAGTCCACGAAAAATAAAGTTATTCTGTTGGGAGAGATGAAATACAAATTCCTTGAACATACTGCTGATATAAAATTTCAAGCATTTGGAAAAAGTATTGAAGAGGTTTTTGAAAATTCGGCATGGGCAATGTTTAATGCAATGTATGACGGAAAAGTTAAATCTTCTTCAATTTCAAAGAAGTTGAAAATAAATGTAAAGGGTAAAGATTTTGAAAGTTTGATGTATAATTTCTTGGAAGAATTTTTGGTTTTGTTAGATAGTGAAGGTTTTTTTCTATCAAAAATTGAAAAGATAAAAATAGATAAAAAGAAGTTCACTTTAAATGTAGAAGTTTCAGGAAATAATTCAGAAAATTACGAAATATCACAGCATATAAAAGCAGTCACATATAATGATATGTTCATACACAAAGAAGGTAAGAAATGGATTGCTCAAGTTGTGATTGATGTTTGATATATAAAGTTTACGAGTCTAAAAGAATTTTTAAACTCTTTTTTCTATTTAACAAAAAAGAAAAAATGGAAATTTATACAATAGGAGGTTATAGTGAAGTTGGAAAAAATATGACTGCTGTTAAAACAGGTGAAGATATTTTTTTATTTGACGCAGGATTTTATATGCCCGCAATTGTTGAAATGCAAGAAGATGAAAAAAGAGAATATTCAGAAAAAAGCCTAAGAAGTAAAGGTGCTATACCTAATGATTTAATTCTTGATAAATTAGGTTTGAGAAATAAAGTCAGAGCGATTTTTTTAAGCCATGGACATCTTGATCATATTGGAGCCATCCCTTATTTAAGTCATAGATATAATGCTCCTGTGATTGGATCGCCATTTACAATTTCTATTTTGAAAAAAGTCCTTGAGAGCGAGAAAAAACAAATTCCAAATAAGTTAATAACTGTTCAAGTTAATTCTTCAATTAAAATAAAGGGGAAGAGTCGGGAGTATCGTGCAGAATTAATTAATATGACTCATTCAATTCCACATACAACAATGATTGCATTGCACACAAAAGAAGGAGTTGTGGTTTATGGAAATGATTTCAAAATCGATAACACTCCTGTGATTGGAAGCCCTCCTAATTACAATGCACTAAAAAGAATCTCAAAACAAGGAGTCAAAGTAGCAATTATTGATTCACTTTATTCTGATCATGCAATGAAAACCCCAAGTGAGAAAATTGCGAGAAACATGGTGGAAGAGGTTTTATTAACAGTAAGAAATGAAAAATCAGCTATTTTTATAACAACTTTTTCGTCGCATATTGCAAGGCTAAAAAGTATTGTTGAGTTTGGTAAAAAACTTGACAGAGAAATATTTTTTATTGGAAGAAGTTTAGAAAAATACGTGTCTGCTGCTTCAAGGATAAACCTCATTTCATTTAGAAAAGATATCCAACTGAAGACTTATAAAAATCAAGTAAGCTCGGCTTTGAGAAAAGTTGGTAAACAAAGAAGTAAGTATATGGTTGTTTGTACAGGACATCAAGGAGAACCAGGAAGTATCTTGGAAAGAATTTCAAGAAGAAAACTTCCTTTTGAATTTTTAAAACATGATAATTTAATTTTTTCTTCGAAAACAATTCCTGTTCCAGCCAATATTGAAAATAGAGAAAACATGGATAAAAGATTAAGAAAATCAAAAGTAAGAATTTTTAATGAGGTACATGTTTCAGGACATGGAGGTAGGGAGGATATAATGGATTTAATAACATTGATTAATCCTCAACATATAATTCCTTCGCACGGTCCCGCAAATAGATTAAGGTCTATGAATGAAATTGGAAAGGATTTGGGATACAAACCAGGAAAGGAAATTCATTTAATGAGTGATGATCAGAAATTGAAATTATGAAATATATAATAATGGGTCACTAAGGTTCTTCGCGTTCTAAATAAAATACCATATTTTTTAAATAAAATATTCTTACTATTCACGTAAATAGAGGTTATTTTAATGAAAGAGGGTATTCTAGAAGGGTTGAAAAATGCATTGGCAAAAGGAGAGTCGCTACAATATGCTATGCAAAGTTTTCATAATGCTGGTTATAGTTTAAATGATATTCAGGGAGCTGCTCGAGAACTACAATCAAAAATACCACAACAAAATAATTATAATCCTAATCCTACAAATGTTCAAGAAAAACCAAAAGCTCCACAAGTGAACAATGGGCCACCAATCCAAAGAGTTTCAAGTTATGAACAAGGACAATCAAATCCGAGAAAAATAGTTGTAATAATAATTGCATTTTTGTTATTATTACTTGTCCTTTCTGTAGTGGCAATTTTCTTCTTTCGTGAAAATATTTTAACATTTCTTAATAATTTAATTAGCTAATTAAAATGAAAACCGAAATTTATCTTCCTAGAGAAGATTCTTATTTTTTAACACAAATTCTTGAAGAGCAAGTTACTGAACTTTTAAATCAAAATTCAAATTTAACTTTTCTTGAAATCGGAAGTGGAAGTGGGATACAGCTTGAAACTTTATTAAAGATAAGTATAAAAAAACAAAATATCTTTTCTTGTGATATAAATCCCCACGCTGTAAGGCACTGCAAAAAACTTGGTTTTAATTGTGTTCGTTCGGATTTATTTAAAAATATAAAAGGAAAATATGATATTATAATTTTCAATCCTCCTTATTTACCAAAAGAATCTTTAGAGAGTAAAAGTTCAAGGGTTTCAACAACAGGAGGGGAAAAAGGTAATGAAATAATTAATGAATTTCTAAAACAAGCGAAAAGATATTTGAACAAGAATGGTAGAATTTTTCTTCTTACAAGTTCGCTTTCAGGAAGAATTAATTTTTTAGATTATAAGAAAGAAATAATTGCAAAGAAAAAATTATTTTTTGAAGAACTTTATATCTGGAAATTAGAGATCACTACCAAAGAATAATCATAAATTTTAACATAATTATCTTTAAATACTTCAATAAAAAAAGATTATTATGACAAAATTCGCACATATGGCCGATATTCATTTAGGGGGGTGGAGACAACAACCTCTGCAGAAATTAAATTTTAATTCATTCCAAAAAGCAATTGATATTTGCATTCAAGAGAAGGTTGATTTTGTTTTAATTGCAGGAGATTTGTTTGATAATGCTTTCCCTCAAATAGAAATTCTTAAAGAGTGTTTTGCAGAATTTAGAAAACTTCACAATGCTAAAATCCCTTGTTTTCTTATATCGGGAAGCCATGATTATTCTGTCTCTGGGAAAACTTTTTTAGATGTTTTAGAAAAAGCAGGATTTTGTAAAAATGTAACTGATTTTGAAGAGCAAGAAGAAAAAATAATTCTGAATCCTACAATCTTTAAGAATATTGCCATTTATGGATATCCTGGTAAAAAATCAGGATTAGATGTTCAAGATTTGAGAAAAATAGAGTTGAAAGAATCTTCTTTGTTCAAAATTTTAATGCTCCACACAACAATTGATAAAGTTAAAGGTGATTTGCCAATAGAAGCAATTGAAACAAAATCATTGCCTTTCGCAAATTATTATGCATTAGGACATATACATGTTATTTTTAATCAAGAAAACTTTGTTTATCCAGGCCCATTATTTCCAAATAATTTCTCAGAACTTGAAACATTAAAACATGGGACATTCAATATTGTCGATCTTGATCTTGAAAAACCTGTTAGAAAAATTGATGTGAAACTTAAAGAAGTCGAACCAATAACAATTGAGATAAATGATTCAACAGCTTCTGCAGAAGCAATTATTTATGAGTTAAATAAAAGGGATTTGAATGACAAAATAGTTCTCTTGAGAATAAAAGGGGAGTTGGAAAATTCAAAGGTCTCAGATATAAATTTTGAGCAAATATCTACTTTTGCAGAAAACAAAGGAGCATATTTCTTACTTAGAAATTTGCATTATTTGAAAACAAAAGAAGCCATCATTGAAGTTGAGATTGAAAATCCTGGAGACATAGAGGAAGAAACAATAAATTCTTACGTTGATAAAAACCCTTCGGAATTTAATTCAAAGATTTTTCAATTAATAAATTCTTTAGCAATTGAAAAGCAAGAAGGCGAGACTTCTGATGGTTTCTCTAAGAAAATCATTGATGATTCAAGAAAAATATTGGGGTTTGAATAAATTTAGAATGAGTGAGTTAAGAAGACGTTTAACGCCAATAGAAGTTGATAGATTGAAGGTAAAATTATATGAGGGTTTTCATGAATCGCATGAGGGGTTGCTTGAAAAAAACCCTAAAAGATATTATCGTGAAGCAAGAGAAAAGGTTGAAAAAGAGTTAAGAAGATTACAAATAAGTGAATATTAAATTTTAAAAAATCTTATTTTTATAGTATATCAAAGAACGTTGATTTTATAAACTTTTTGGTGGCTTATCGACGGTAAAAAAAGATTTATAAATAAAAATGAGTTTATTTAGATTAATGGGAGATCATCCAAAATATTCAAATCTGGAATTTGCGAAAGATTTATGGCATTTTTTTAAAAATTACAAAAAAGAATTCATTTTTTTCTCCCTTATATTAAGTATAGCATTTTCTTTAGATTTAGTTCCTGCAATAATTCTCGCTAAGATAATTGATTTCTTTTGGACAGATTATGAATCTTTAAGAATTTTTTATATTTTACTTGGAATTATCTTAGGTGTTGAAGTTTTTAATACACTTACGAGACACATTGGAAAATATTATTTAGCCATATTCACCAATAAAATCCAGAAACACGTTAAAGTAGAATCTTTTGAAAAAGTTATGGAAGGAGATTTATTATGGAATGATAGAGAGAATACAGGAATAAAAGTACAAAAAATTACTGAAGGAGAATTAGCAGTTGGAAGATTCATGAATTTTTATATAAATCATGGCTTGCCTTTAATAATAAATCTTGTGGGAGTTATAGTAATTTTCTCTTTTTTTAGTATAAAGTATTCTTTAGTAGCAATTACTTTTGTTATTGTTTATTTATTTGTTGAAGTAAAAATGAATAAAGAATTTGCTAGAAAAACTTTAGAAGTTAAAATAGCCAGTGAAGAATCTTCAGGAAAAGTATATGAATTTTCTTCAAATATTCATACTGTGAAATCTCTTGGTCTTGAAAAATCCTCAAATAGACAAATAACAGAAAAAGAAGAAAAAGTTTTCCAAACAAAAAAGGAAAGAAGAAAAGCAAATACAAAAAAGTGGGTGACTACTGGACTTGTTTCAACATTCTTTTACACACTCTTTATTTTATTAGTTGGGCTTGATGTTTCCACAGGATTATTGACTGTGGGTTCAATTATTATTTATGTTGATTATGTAAGAAGACTTAGAAATCAAGCTCTTGGAACAATTTCTGTTCAGCTTGGAAACTTGATAGACATAAAATATGGTATATTTAGAATGATGGGAATCTACAAAGAAATTCCAGAAATCAATGAGGAAAATGCTAGAAATTTGAGAGATTGGAAAGAGGTTAAAATAGAAGATGTTAGTTTCAAATATAAGGAAGGAGGCGTCTTAGATGGATTTAGCTTAAGTATAAAAAAAGGAGAAAAGATAGGGATTGTGGGAAAATCAGGAAGTGGAAAATCTACATTCCTTAAATTACTTTTAAAGTTATATCTTCCACAAAAAGGGAATATATATTTTGATGGAAAACCCATAATAAGAATAAAAAGAGATTCAATAATAAAGAGAGTATCCTATGTTCCTCAAGAAACAGAGCTTTTTAATTTAAGTTTAAGAGAAAATATAACTATCTCAAAATCTGGAAGAATAAATGTTAAAAGTTATAAAGAAGCATTAAAAGTAAGTAAACTTGATGAAGTAATTTCTAAATTAAAAAATAAAGATCTCTCTTTAATTGGAGAAAAAGGATATCATCTCAGTGGAGGAGAAAGACAGAGATTAGGAATAGCAAGAGCGATATATAAAGGAAGTGATATAATAATTTTAGATGAGGCAACTTCCAATTTAGATTATGCAACAGAGAGAAAAATTCAAGAAGAACTTGATAAACTAAAAAATAAAACATTAATAGTTTCTGCCCATAGGCTTCAAACACTAAAAGAAATGGATAAGATCATTATTATTGACAAAGGAAAAGTTGTTGAGCAAGGAACTTACGATGAGCTTCTTAGAAAAAGAGGAGAATTTTATAAACTTTGGAGAAAACAAGGGGCTTGGAAATCAAGATAGTTCTAAATATATTCCATCACAATTATTTTTATATACTTTCTAGAAATTTTTATTATTAAGAGGTTAAAATGAAACTCAAAAAAATTATTTTAAATAATATAAGAAGTTATGAAAATCAAGAAATTGTATTTCCAGAAGGTTCTATTTTACTCTCTGGGGATATTGGTTCGGGAAAGACTTCTGTTCTTTTAGGAATAGAATTTGCATTATTTGGTTTGCAACCAGGACAGAAAGGATCTTCACTTTTACGTAATGGAAAAGATTCTGGAAGTGTTTTTATGGAATTTGAAGTTGATGGTTCAATTATAGAAATTGAAAGAAGTTTAAAAAAAGGAAAAACCATATCTCAAAATGCTTGTTCAATAACCATTGATGGAACTAAGAAAGTTATTTCTGTGATGGAATTAAAAAGCATTATTATTGATCTATTGAATTATCCAAAAGAATTTTCAAAAAAACAAAATTTACTTTACAAATTTACTGTTTATACACCTCAAGAAGAAATGAAACAAATAATTCAGCAAGATTCTATGACAAGGATTAATACTTTGAGGCATATATTTGGAATAAATAAATACAAAAAGATTATTGAAAACACTTCTTTATTAACTTTAAGAATAAGAGAGCAAATAAGAATTAAAGAAGCTATTACTTCTAATGTTGAACAGGAAAAAGAAGTTTTGTTATTTAAGAAAAAGGAACTTGAAACAAAACAGCAGAATCTTGTTTTAAATGAAAAAGAATTTTTCTTGAAGTCTGAAGAAAGGAAGAAAATCCAAGAAGAAAAAGAGGAAATCTCAAAAAAGATAGATGAAAAAATAAAAATTCAGCAGGAAATAGAAAAATTGAAAATTATGATATCAAATAAGAAAGAATCCTTGGAGAATAATCTTGTGATGATTAATCAATTGAATAAACAAATAATTGAATCTCAAGAAATCAAATTTGATGAATCTGAAATACAAAAAGTTCAAGATGAAATCTTGATAAAACAAAAGAATAAAGAAGAAGCCAATGAGAATTTTATGAAATTATCTTTACAAATTAATTCTTTTATCTCAAAAAATCAGGAGAATGAAAATACAAAAAATAAAATAAAACATATTGAAACTTGTCCAACATGCATACAAAAAGTGGATGATATTTACAAAGAGAATATTTTTAGAAAATTGGATTTAGAAATTTCGAATAATTTAAGTGAAATAGAGATTATGGAAAGAAAGAAAGAAATATTCTTAGAAGAATCAACTAAATTTGAAAATGAAAGTTCTGATTTGAAAAAAAAGCTTCTTGAATTAAATGAAATTAAAATTAAGTTTCAAGGAATTAAAGAGAAACAAATTAGAATTGAAGAGATTAAAAAGATAAATCTTATTTTCGATAAAGATGTTAATGATTTTAATTCTCAAATTATGAATTTTGAAAATTCTCTTGTGGGATTAAATGAATTTGATGAAATCTTTGAGAAAATAAAACAGAATTTTGATAATGTTTTTAATCAAGAGAGAATTGCTGAAATAAAGGTTGCTGAATTAAGAAGAGAAATACAAGTTTTTTCCAGTCAAATGGAGGACTTAAAAGAAAAGGTAAGTAGAATAGAAAAAATGAGGGAAGAAATAAATTATCTTTCTAAGCTCGAAAATTGGCTTTCTCAAAAATTTGTTCCTTTAATTTCTTTTGTAGAGAAAAACGTTATGATCAAACTTAAATCAGAGTTTTCAGAATTATTTGTGGATTGGTTTTCAATACTTGTTTCTGATTCTCTTAATGTAAAACTTGATGATGAGTTTACCCCTATTATAGAGAACCAGGATTATGAGATTGACTACCAATATCTTTCAGGAGGAGAACGCACTGCAGTGGCTCTTGCTTATAGACTCGCACTTAATCAAATTATTAATTCTTTATTAAGTAAACTCAAAACAAGAGATCTTGTTATTTTAGATGAACCTACAGATGGCTTTTCAGAACAGCAATTAGACAGAATACGTGATGTTTTAAACCAATTAAATGTAAAACAGTTAATAATTGTAAGCCATGAACAAAAGATCGAGGGTTTTGTTGAGAATGTCATCAGACTCAAGAAAGAAAAAGGGATTTCAGGGATTGATTGAACAGAACCAAAACATTTATAAAATAATATTTCCCTTATTTTCTGTACAAGTTACATTCGTTCTCTTATTAATTATTAAAATGGATGCTGAATTAAAAAACTCAATCTTGAAAACAGGAACAACTACAATTGGAATTGTTTGTAAAGAGGGTATTGTAATTGCTGCAGATAAAAGAGCAAGTTTTGGAGGAAACGATGGAGTTTCATATATTGCAGGAAAAGATGCAGATAAAATTCATGAAGTCACACCTAATTTAATTGCTACAACTGCAGGATCAGCTTCAGATACAAGAAAAGTTATCAAAATCGTTAGAGCTGAATTAAAATTAAAAGAATTGAGATCAAATTCTGAACCCACTATAAAACAAGCCGCAAATCTTTTTTCAAATATTTGTTATCAAAATTTAAGACAACCTTCAATGATCCCAAGCATTTCTCATTTTTTATTAGCAGGTTATGATAATGAAGGAATATATTTATACGACGTTTTTCCGGATGGTTTTTTAGAAGAAAGAAAAGATTATGCTGTCTCTGGAAGTGGAATGAGTCATGTGAACCCTATACTTGATTCGGATTATAAAAAAGGGATTTCTATAGAAGAAGGAATAAAATTAGTAAAAAAAAGTATAAATGCCTCAATTGGAAGAGATCCTGGGTCTGGAGAGGGAATCGATGTATTTGTTGTTAAAAAAGGAAAAATAGAACAAGTCTTGAAACAAAAGATAGAACTACAATATAAAAATCAATAATAATCTTAAGATATTTATTAATTAAAAAAGGTTTCTAAGAAATAAAATGAACATATTGAAAAATATAACAGATAGGCTTAAAGGAAAAATAATTGACGCAGGATTTGAAGGAGCAAATATTGTACTTTATACAAATAATGAAGATTTTTTTAAGCAAGGTGGATCTGAAATAAGGTCTATAGTTAATGAGATAAAAAAGAGAATTGAATTAAGAGCAGATCAGAAGATTTTATTGGATGAAGAAAAATCCAAAGCGGAAATAATGAAAGTAGTTCCTGAAGAAGCAGAGATAACAAATTTAATTTTTGATATTCATAGAAGTGTTGTAATAATTGAAGCAAAAAAACCCGGATTAGTTATAGGGAAACAAGGTTCTATTTTGGAAGAAATAAAAAAAGCGACCCTTTGGGTTCCACAAATTCAGAGATCACCTTCCATAAAAAGTCAAATCATTGAAAATATAAGGGAAGTTCTTTATGCAAATAATAATTATAGAAGAAGCTTCTTAAATTCAGTTGGAAAGAAAATTTACAAAGAATGGGATCCTGACAAGAAAGATGAATGGGCAAGGCTTACATTTCTTGGAGCAGCAAGACAGGTTGGTAGAAGCTGTCTTCTTTTACAAACCCCAAATTCAAAAATTATTCTCGATTGTGGTATAGATGTTTCAGCTAAAGGTGAAGAAAGATTTCCTTTTTTTAATATTCCTGAATTTGATGTGGACCAAATAGATGCTGTGATTATAAGTCATGCACATACAGATCATGTAGGAATGGTTCCTTATTTATATAAAATGGGATACAAAGGACCTGTTTATATGACCACACCCACAAGGGATGTTGCATCACTTCTCACATTGGATTTTATTGGTGTTGCTTACAAACAAGCAGAAAAACCAATTTATAGTTCAACCGACATAAAAGAAATGGTAAAACATAGTATTTGTTTGAATTATAATGAAGTCACTGATGTTACTTCTGATATAAGAATCACTTTTTACAATGCCGGGCATGTTCTTGGGAGTGCAATGGTTCATATTAATATAGGAAATGGATCACACAATTTACTTTATACAGGCGACTATAAATATGGAAGAACTCGTTTATTAGAACCTGCAGCAACAAGTTTCCCAAGACTTGAATCAGTAATAACAGAATCAACTTACGGAGCAAAAGAAGATACACTTCCTCCAAGAATGGAAGCAGAAGAAAAACTCTTAGAATTGATTAACAAGACAATTGAAAGAGGTGGCAAAGTCTTAATTCCAGAACTTGGTTTGGGTCGTGCTCAAGAGACAATGCTCATAGTCGAAGATGCAATTAAAGCAGGAAAACTAAAAAAAATTCCTGTTTATATAGATGGTATGATTTGGGATATAAATGCAATTCATACTGCCTATCCTGACTTTCTTAATAATAGGGTTAAATCATTAACTTTTCAAGACAGAAATCCTTTTACTTCAGAAATTTTCTCAAGAGTATCTTCTACAAAAGAAAGAAAAGATGTTATTGAAGGTGCTCCTTGTCTTGTTCTTGCAACTTCTGGAATGCTTACAGGAGGTGCATCTGTTGAATATTTTAGAGAGTTCTCAGGAAATCCAAAAAATTCTTTGATCTTTGTTTGTTATCAAGGAGCAGGTTCTCTTGGAAGGCAAGTTCAAGATGGCTTAAAAGAAGTAAAAATGGTAGTGGATGGAAAAGAAGAGCATGTTAAAGTTAATATGGAAATTCATAATACTGTACGTGGTTTAACAGCTCATGCAGGTAGAAATGAAATAGTTTCTTTTTTTAGAAGAATAAATCCAAAACCGAAAAGGATAATTATAAATCATGGAGAAATTTCAAAATCTCTTGATCTTGCATCAAGCCTTTACAAGCTTAATAGGGTTGAGACAAATGTCCCACGAATTCTAGAAACTTTGAAATTGAAATAGTTTTGTATACAATTAAACATTAAAATCTTAAGAAGTAATGAATTTCTTGGATTCCTAAAACTTAAAAACTTATTTTCTATAAATAATTTATGAAACATAATCCAAAAGTTACCTTAATAATCATCGGGATGTTTATTTTAACCCAGTTCATTGGAATTTATGTTGTGAATTATTATTCTTCTGTTAAGGTTATTGATGGAAGTCCAACAGATGTTGAATCGCCTAATTTACCTTTTGGACTTCAAACTCCTGACTTGAAAGAGACCAATGAATTTAATCAAGCATTTGTTTCAATTTTGTTTGCTTTTGCAGTTGCAATTTCTTTGTTGTTGCTTCTCAGCAAATTCAATGCAGCGTTTTTTTTGAAATTATGGTTTTTCCTAGTTGTTGTAATCTCACTTGGGATTTCTTTTAATGCTTTTTTATTTGATTTGATTTACTCAAATGCTAATTTTCTTTTATTAGAATCGTCATTTTTATGGATTATACCTTTAAGTCTTGCATTAGCACTTGCATTTATAAAAATTTATAAAAAAGGTTTTTTGATTCATAATACTACAGAACTTTTCATTTATCCTGGTATTGCTGCGGTTTTTGTTCCAATATTAAATATTTATACAATTTCTTTATTATTGATTATAATTTCAGTTTATGACATTTGGGCTGTATGGCATTCCGGAATAATGCAAAAAATGGCAAAATACCAAATAGAAAAACTAAACATGTTTTCTGGTTTTTTCGTTCCTTATATCTCAAAAAAAGTTAAACATGGATTAAAGAAAATGAAGAAGTCAGAATTAAAGAAAAAGAAGATTAGAGTTAATCTTGCAATTCTCGGTGGAGGAGATGTCATATTTCCTATAATCGCTGCAGGAGTCATGCTAAAAACACTTGGAATAATGTCTTCAGTCTTTGTTATAATAGGCGCGGCACTTGGTTTATCCTATTTGTTATTCTTCTCTGAGAAAAAGAAATTCTACCCTGCAATGCCTTTCATTTCAGCAGGAATTTTCGCAGGAATTATATTGAGTTATTTGTTACTTTGATTAAATCACACCAATTTTTATTTTCGCTTTTTTTTCTTCCTTCCTTCTTGATATTCTCTGTTTTGAAATTCACAATATCTATCCATATTTTCTCTTGTTGTAGGGACAACTGAGAAAGAAGGATGCATATTAGCAATAAGAGTATCTTCAAAAAATCTTTTAACCAACCCTTTAGGAGTATGTTCAGGACCCAAAAAAGGACTTAATAAAGCATAACCATCAATGAAACCAATTAACTTACCCACTTCAGAATTTCCATTAAGTGTAGATATAATCACATAATCTCCAATATATCTGTCATGAGGAAATCCTTCTGAATCTATCTCATCTTGTCTAAATCTTTCTTTTACTGTAAATTTCTTTTTTACCATAACATATTCTAAAATAATCCACTTATAAATCTTCTCATTATGTTCTTACTCTATAAAAGTGACAAAACAGAAAGCTTTATAAAATAAGGTTTTTTTGGGACTTTATGGAAAGAACAGAAATAATGCATTTGCATAGAGATGGACTTGTATTTAAAGCTAAAGAAATTGGTCCTATGAGTTTTTATGGTTTGAGACAAACAGATTATGGAGAAGGATTCAGAATGCCTACATTCTCTGAAATTATTAAATTAACTCTTGGTGCTTTAGAAAACATTGGATATGATACTGCAAAAAATGTTATAAGAATTTTAGAGTCCTCTTCGTTAACAGGAAATACCGGAGTACTTTATGTTCCAGAAGGGATGTGGGTTCAAGATAATCCTAGACTTGAAGATGGAAGAATTGTTATGGATAAAGATGAACTTGAAAGAAAGCTGGGTTCACGTAAAAAAAGAGATGTTGTTTTCAGCAAAGATGGAGCAGTTAGATTTGTTCGTGGAAGATATGATATAGGTGAAGTAAAAACTCATTCTCAATTTGAAAGAAATCCAGGAATTATTGCATTATGTGGTGGTGAAGAAAACGTAGAAAGACTTTCAGTAATTTCCAAGCATTATCCAGGATTGCCTTCTTTTTTTGCTTTAGATGATTCTAATCCACACGAAACAGTTACTGATTTTGGCACCTATGTATCCCCAGATTCAGATAAAGAAGGAGTTGTAGTTGATGCAACTACCTATGGAGACCATGATAAAAGATTTACTTTTGCAGTTAAAGAAAACACAAAGAGAAAAAAATAAAATGTTAATAAAACAAGACCTCATAAACAAAATTAAAGATTATTTTAATTTGAATATTTATGAAACCAAGATATGGTTAGCTTTGCTTAAGAAAGGAATTGCCACTGCAGGAGAAGTTGCTGTGATTTCAGGTGTTCCAAGAAGTAGGGCTTATGATGTTCTTGAAAGTTTGGAAAAACGAGGATTCGCAATTGTTAAACTCGATAAACCTATAAAATATCTTGGAGTTAAACCAAGAGTAATTGTGGAAAAGTTAAAAAATAATGTAATGAGAAATGCAGAAGAAAAAATTGTGGAATTGTCAGGTATAAAAAAAACAGAAGAGTTCTCAAAATTAGAGTCATTATATAAAATGGGCCTAGAGCCAATTAAGAAAGAAGATATTTCTTTTGCACTTAAAGGAAAGTCAAACATTTCTAATCATATTAAGGAGATCATAAAAAATGCAGAAAAAGAAGTAATAATTTGTACAAATGCAGAAGAATTAATCTCAAAACAAAGGTTGTTTAATCAAACATTTGACGTTCTTGGTAAAGCAGGAGTAAAAATAAAAATAGCATTGTCAGGAAGTGATGGTTTATTAAAACAAGTAGAAGATAAATTTGAAATAAAATTCACAAAGATAAATATAAATGCTAAATTTTTCATTATAGATAGAAAAGAAATACTTTTCCATCTTTCAAAGGACCAAAGTGAAGATGATATTGCTGTGTGGCTTAATTCAGAATTCTTCGCTCAAGCATTTGCATCTTTGTTTGAAAGAGCTTTGAAGTTATAAAATGACAAGAGAAGAGCGATTACCAGATCATGTTAAAGAAAAATTGGAAGACTACTTATCTGGATTGGAATCAAGAATTGATGGTGAAAAAAGGGCTTTAGAACTTGCTGGTGGGGGATTAACAGGTGTGGATGAAGTTTCAAGGCGAGCAGTAGTTGAACCAATAGCAAGAACAATTACAGCGTATGAGATTGCGTATTCTAATTTATTAACACATTTCCCAGAATTGGAAAAAGATAAACTAAAACCTAAATAATTTTTAATTCAACCATAGACATCTCTTTCATTAACTTTTTATTTTTCATTTTCCATGCTTTAATAAAATCATTAACACTAAAGTTAATTTTCTTTTTCGCGTAAATTCTTCCTGATTTTACAAAACTACTTTTATGTTTTTTCTTGAATCTGTTTAGATTTTTTTTGTCATTTGTTTTTGGCCCTTTTGATAATATTTCTTTTTTTCTTCTAACAACAAAAAAGCATTTTGCAAATTTTTCATCATTGTATTCAAATCCCAATTTTTTTATCTCAAAATATTTTGAAATTTCATTTCTTAAATGGTTATAAAACTTCAAGAGTTTACTTCCTGCAATATCTCCTTTTTGTTTGTTTGTTTTCAATTCAATTAATATTAATTCCTTTCCTGTAAGTTTTGCGTTTTTCTTGATTTTTTCCAAGTCAATTTTTCTTTCTTCAAAAAATTTCATATTTGGATTTTTCAAAAATTCTTTGCAAGTTCTTTTAAATTTTTCAAAAGTTTCATGAGATAATGCAGCAAGAACATTTCTTTGTTTGTATGTTGGATCTATGAAAATAATTGGTGATTGCAATTTTGAATTGTTAAGATTCATTAAAATTTCTTGTTTATTTTTAAAATGCTTTTCAGTATCAATTACAATTTTTGCATCTTTATCTTTTATTTTTGATACTGCTTTAATGAATTTCAAAAAACTTCCATAATGATAAATCAACAACTCCAAAGCATATCCTGAAAATCCATTAATATAAGATTCAGCGCCATAACATTGATTTGCATGACAAAATGTCTTCGCAATTAATATCTCATCAGTAATTCTCTTTATCTTTAATTTTTTCTTTATATAATTAACATGAAAATAAGATAGATCTGTAATATTTTTAGCTTCTTCTGGTTTCTTTATTTTTATTACAGGAATTATCTCAAAAATAATCTTTGAGCTTATTTTTATTCTGAAATAATCTCTTGAACCGTGAATCAATGTTGCATTAAAATTAGATAAAAGTTTTTTTGTTAACTCTGAGATATTTTCATATCTTTTGTGGAATCTTATATAAATATCAACATCATACATTTTTTTATTTATCATTGATTTTTTTGCAAAGCTTCCTCCAATAAAAACTTCCACATCCAATTTAGAACTCTTTATTTTTTTGTCAAGTTTTTTGAAAAATTCTTTTAAAGAAATTTCAATTTCTTTCAAATCATTCTCAGATAGTTTTACTTTTTTTGACACTTCTTCAAGGATTTGATTAATCTTCTTCATAACTAATTTAATTTTAATATACTTATAAATTATTCTGAGACATAGTTAAATGATAAGTTCACGATATGTTTTTATACTATTTTTCAATTGTATTTCTATGGTTCAATTAAAAAATAAATTAATAATAAAACAAGAAGTTGAAATAGCTGAAATATTTACAGGATTTGAAACAGGAAATAAATATTCTATTCTAGACGAACAAGGTGTAGAATTACTTTATGCTTATGAAGGTGGAAGTAGTTTTTCATCTAAAAACATATTAGGTGCACACAGAAATTTAGATATCCATGTTATTGACAAAAATAAAAAGGAAATTATTTTAATTAATAGACCTTTTTATTTTTTAAAATCGTCTGCAACCATTAAACTTTCGAATGGTCAAGTGTTAGGACAGATTAAGCAAACTAAATGGTTGGGAACTAAAAAATTTGATTTTTTGACAGAAAAAGGAGAATTACTTTTTACTTGTATTTCTAAAATTCCTAAAATTTGGACATTTAATATTTTTATGAATGAGAAAAAAGTAGCACAGATTATAAAGAAATGGAGTGGTCTTGGAAAAGAATCGTTTACAGATGCCGACACATTTAATATAGATTTTGGAAGCATAACAGATAATTCTATAAAATATGCTGTACTAGCAACAGCATTAATTATTGATCTAAGATTATTTGAGAAGAAAAGTTAGAACTAATCTTCTTCATCTTCTTTTTTTATAGAACTCAAGTCAATTATGTACTTTCCTTCTTCAATTTTATAAATTATTGGTTTTTTCTTATTGAAAATATTTACAACATCAATCTCATATTTTCCTTCCCCTAAAACCCTTACAGATTCTATATCAAGAATCACAGGTTTATTTTCATCTGGAATTCCTGCTATTTCCCTTATGTCTTTCTCAACTTTAGTTTTTTCTTCATCTGGAATTTCAATTGGTTTTTCTTTTATTTTATCTAATTGCTCTTCTCTAATATAAAAGAAAAAATGACTTCCACATTTATCACATCCTTCTATTATTTCCTTACTAGCAATAGGAATAATCTTTGAACATTTTACACATTGGTGTGGCATTATTAAATAAAAAGCTTGTAATTAATAAATTTAACTACTTATTCAACAATAACTCAATTTTCTTTGGGTTTTTCTTTATTTCCTTGACAACTGTTGCAGGACCGATTATTGTTATTGACCCCAAATCTCCTTTGAGTAATGTATTGGCTATTCCTCTTCTCACCCTTTCAAAGAATTTTTCTTCCTCATTGCCTGAAATAACAGCAAGTTCCACGCCTTTAAAATTCTTTACATGACCTATCATGGCCATTGTATCTTCAATAAGTCTTGTTTCTTCTTCAGTTCTTAGTTTTCCCTGTAAAATTAAAATATTATTTCCAAGAATGATTTTAAGAACTTTTTTAATCCTCTCACTACTATTCAAACCTCTTATTTCTGAATGAGGTAGAAATCGTATTGAAAATCCACCAACTTTTTTATCTTTTTTCCTTGACATTTTATCGAACTTTTTTAGTTAATTTGAAAATTGAATCATAAAATTTATTGAGGTTTTTTCCATATTTTGCACTTATTCCCACTGTTTCATATTCTGGAAATGCCGACTGAATTTTTTTTATATCTGCTCTTTTTTTGTCAATTTTATTTGCCACGATTAAGACAGGGATTTTTCTTGCTGCTAAGTTTCCTATTATTGTAAGATTTACCTGATTATAAGGGTTTTCTGTTGCATCTAAAACAATAGCAACTAAGTCCATATCATCTAGCCATTTTATACTTTCAATAATTCCTTGTGTCGCCTCTTTAGCTCTTTTTTTAGCATCTTTCTTTTTCATTTTATACTTCAAAAAATCTTCATAATCTATTTTTGTTGTAATTCCGGGCGTGTCAATCATTTTAAAAATCATCTTTTTTCCTTTGTAAGCTATTTCAACTTTTTCCTTGAACTGAACACTTCTTGTTTCATGGGGAACTTTACTGATTTTTCCAATTTCTTCTCCTGTAAAATCTTTGCATATTCTATTTGCTAAACTTGTCTTTCCCGCATTTGGTGGTCCGTAAAATCCTAGCTTTATATTTTTCTTATTTCTGAAAATGCTAAGAATTCCTATAAAAAAGTTTTTTAATTTTATTCCCATATGGTTAATTTATCATTGTGGTTTATAAATTTTAATATCTGTGATTTGAATATGATTAAGACCTATTTTGTGAATGAGTTGAATGTTTTTCTTTTTTGAAGGTTTTTAAAATTTTGTCAACAGGTATTTCGAACATTCCTGTTCTTTTTCCAGCATATTTTCTCATTGCATAGTTAATTTGTTCAGGTTTCCAGCCAGATTTTTTTAATTTTACTTTAATCTCCTCATTTTTTAACCCTCTCTTCTTTGCACTCTCTATATATGATGCAATATTGTACAGATTATTTTTATTTTTGAATAAATAATCTTCATATTTCCTTTTATACCATAATTGTATAACTATATATGCAATAAACCCAATAAGGAATGCTAAGATTACTGATAATATAAATATGGTTAACTTTGAGAATTTAGTTTTGTTTTCAGAAGATACTTCTACACTTATTACAGGTAACTCGCTTATTGATGGTGATACAAATGCAGGTAACTCAGAAAAACTAATGTCTTCTGTTGTTGAGAATTCGAATTCATTTCTTTCATTTGTTAGTTCTATGTAAACATGTTCACTAATTTCTCTCTGTTGATAGTTTTCTTTAAACTCTAAGTTATCCAATTGTGGAATAATAAAATATGCACCTTCTTCTCCATTTATATTAATTTGAAAAAAACTCAATACCTTTTCTATTGAATCCCCATATGTTACAGAGAATTCTTTTAAATTAATATCTGCATCAATGTTTTCAAGATACCATGAAAGAACTGATTTTTTGTATTCATCTTCTTCACTTGGAATGAAATCTCCACCTGCTATTGTTTTTAAAACTTCAAGATTTATGTTGTTTTCAATTGGATAAAAATTTACAGATTCTATAGCCTCGCTCTTAAAAACAGAATCTGGAATTCTTATGACTACTAAATCTTTCATAATATTCACATAATCATTGTCAGCAACAGCGGTTGCGTTTCTTCGTTGTAGTGAGCTTAAATTAGTTTCGATTCCTGATAATTTTAAAGTCTTGCTTAAAGAATCTTTTTGAAATAAAGACAGGCCATTAATCTGCGAAGTTATGTTCTCTAACTTGCCCAATTTCTCTGTTAAAACAGAATTTATTGCTTCTTTTGGTGTTTTAACAGTTATATTAAATGTTTTTGAGGAACTTAAAGATTCTGAATTTGTTATAGATACTTTTAGACTATAAGTTCCAAGAGACTCATAAGTGTGGGTAATTTTATTTTCTGACGTTGTTCTTGTTGTTCCGTCGCCAAAAATCCATTCATAGTTTAGGGTTTCATCTGAAGAATTAAAAGTCTCAATATTGGTTTTGAATTCTGTAGGAAATGCTGCTATTACTGTTGTAGGGAATATTGAAGTTATTTGGGGAACTCTCTCAATTATTATTTCATCTGTGAGAATTTCATTATTATTTAAATTCAAAGAATAATTAATTGTTTCTCCAAAATTTCCTGAAACAGAGAGGTTCGCATCATCCAAGTATATTTTTTGAAAATCAGATGTTATTTTTGCAGGAATTTCTGTTATATCATAAAAATCAGTTTCTTCTTTTGGTGTTCCGCTTGAAGTATAAAATACACTTAAATCAGAGACTGTTATTGTTTGTAATTTAGTGGCTAAGAATTTTATTGGAACAATGCAACCATTTGTACAGACATTATCATACCTTTCTATATAATTTTCTATGTAAAATTTCAAATCTATTAAACTTCCTGTATCTTGAAGTTGATCGTTGTTTAATGTAAATTCATTCATTGCAGCATATGATCCTGGTTTTGCAAAGATTTCAAAATCTCTTTCATTCTCTTGAATATTGGCAAAACCACAAGGATTATTTGTTTCTGAATTTATTTTATATTTATTATTATCAATAATGTTTTTTGTATTTATACATATAAAAAAATCTTGCCTCTCTTCTATCTCCTCATCAGATATACATGAAATTCTTCCACTTGTCGAGGCTGTTGCTTCACAATAATTACAATTTGCATTATTCTCGTCACAAATACCCATATTAAAATCAACATCTCCTCCTGGGTTTTCAATTACATATGCGCCTATTTCAACATTAGGGGAAACAGGAATATTTATTTTCTCGCAATATTGTTGGTTGTGAATTGAAACTGTTTCATTAGAAGAATCATAACATCCATAATCTTCATCGTGAAAATTATTCGAGGGTGTGTGTGAACGCCACTCAAATTCGTTATTGTCTAATATGTCTATATATAATTGTGGTTCAAAAGACTCTGCAGCTGTGCTTGATATGTTCATTGAAAAATCAGAAATAATTTCAAAATTATCTCCTGTAATCTTGATTCCAATAATTTTTGATTCACCTTCGTTTAAGCTAAATGTTTTTTCAGCTTCAGGATTAGTTTCCAAATAATTTTTTTCGCAATCAGAAGGAAGACAATCATATTCTAAATTATTATTTGAATTTAACAGTTCAATTAAACTTATTGAGTTGTTAAAAGAATCTGTGAATAAAGAATCTGTGGTTTCATTTTTGAGACTTATATTTATCCATCCCTTTATTGTTTCATCTTGAGAATATTGCGTTGTTATTTCAAAACCAGGGTCTCCTTTTTCAAAACTTGTAAACACATTCAAAATCAGTGCAAACAAAACAAAGAAAAACACAATTATAAACACCTTTTTTTTCATAGAATATAATAGAACTTTTATTTTATAAATTTTCTTAATCTAATTCTTTCCTTCTTAAAATCAATATTGTATAAATAAAAGCAATAATTAATGCGATTGAAATAAAATTATAAACACCAAAGAATGGAAGTTGAATTTCTGCAGGACATTCAATTGTTCTACTACCATCAACACATTCTGCTGGTCTGTCCTCTATTGCTCCACTCCAACCCGCTACCCATGAATAACTTAAAAATCCATCATCACAAGTATCTGTTGTATTTGAGACAAATATACATGTTCCAACAGGGGGTGGAGAGCCATCATCATTTTGATCAAAACCAGATTCGCAAGAATTTGTATCTTCATCAAATATACATCTACAGTCTCTGAAATCATCATCACAATCAACATTTGATGGCACACTATCTTGTGCAACTTGACAAAGAGCATCATCATTTTCACATGATGCTTCATCTGGATAATCTGAACATATAACTATATCACTACAAGCATCTGCACTTCCTACAATTGTGATATCTAAAATATTACTTGTGTCTCCATTTGCTGTAAAAAAGAAT
>CEPZ01062438.1_pt1 | contig 48325 bp, 50 predicted proteins | sample 530461 | NCBI WGS metagenome assembly CEPZ01 (sample SAMEA2620106, study PRJEB7988) | marine metagenome | isolation source: saline water (ENVO:00002010), including
GAAAGACGGCAGGATTAAATATCCTGACAAAGCTCCGCTTTGAAAATCAAAACCTCACCAGATTAAAAAAGTCAAATATGGACAACTAACAGGATTGGATATCCCTTGAGCTCCGTAGTGATAATGAAAAGTCACAAATCTATAATTTGTCACTTTTTTATTTGATTACAATTCTTGAACAAGTTCAAATTGCTCTCAAATAAAAAAAGTCTGCAATTCTGCAGACTTTTCATTCTTAAGTGACCACGGCAGGATTCAAACCTGCAACCTTCTGAGCCGTAATCAGATGCGCTATTCAGTTGCGCCACGTGGCCTTTTTGCGGGTGCAAATATAGCCCCCTTTTTTTAAATTCTAAAATATATCGTGTATTATTCTAGAGCAGATTTAAAGTCTTCGATGATTGGATTGGCCTTTTCCAAATCAGATTCTAAGACAAATAATTCATCAATAAAATTACTGATTTCGTAGGCCGGTAACTTATCCGACTTAACCAATGTGGGAATTCCTTTCTCTTCCAATAGTGAAGCCAATCGTTGGACAATGATTCGACTTTCTGTAAATACCTTCGTATAGTTATCACTCATAATAAATTAATCTAGGGACTTCATGGTTACAAAGGCTCTCCAACCAATGATTGCCAATTGTACTTTTGAAGCTTTGGTTATATCTAATTGCTTTTTTGTGTAGGATGGCAAAACAGCTTTATTCACCTTTGCCAGGACCTTGAAAAACGATTTTTGCATGGGTTACCTATTTGGTTGATACCCAAATGTAACCAATCTTCACAATAAGCGAATAAGATTAAATAAAAAATGATACTAAAAGGTTTAAAATCTCAGTGATGAACTCAATTAGAATAACGATCATGGGTGTAGTTTTTTTTAGGTTAAAATGATGTCTTGTTAGTTAATGGTGGTCGAATATAAAAGATGTGACTTTTGACGACCAAAAAAATATAAGTCAAATAATCAAATTGATTTACAATCATTAATTAAAAAAATCAATAAGGTTATTTTTATTAACTACTTTTCTACGAATGATTTTACTTATCAAACCAAAAAAATCTAGATTACTCCAATACTGTTAGGTTGTAAAGGGCTTTTTTCGAGACTTTTGCTTTTGTAAAGGAAAAAAACAACCAAATTCCGTCAAAATAAGGTCTTTCATCTTTTAGGTGGATTCAAAATTGGAAATGACCTATCTTTGCCGTCAACTTAGATTATGGGATTTTTATACATTGTTTTAGGGTTAATCATTCTTGTTTTAGGAGGAAATTGGTTGTTAAAATCGGCTGTAGCTTTGTCCCTAAAATTGAACATTCCTAAGATCGTTATCGGAATGACCGTGGTATCTCTTGCTACCTCGGCGCCAGAACTTATTGTTAGCTTGAATGCCGCGGTAAAAGGCTCCACTGATTTGGCGTTGAGCAACGTCATTGGATCAAATATTGCCAATCTAGGTTTGGTACTCGGAATCACGCTTTTACTGGGAAAAATGGAAATCAAAAAAAGTTTCTATGCCACCGATTGGCCCATGATGATCATTGCTTCGGTGCTCCTTTACTTTTTTGTAAAAAGTGATAACGCAATCGTTCAAACCGAAGGATTCATTTTATTCGGATTGTTGATCATCTTCCTAATTTACCTGCTTCGTTTCCAAAAAGTGGCCGTGGTGGATGAATTACCCGAAGACGATGAACCGCTACCACTTTACAAAATTGCTTTGTTCCTATTCCTTGGTAGTGCCGGATTATGGATAGGATCCGAATTATTAGTAAACGGATCCATTTCATTGGCCAAAGACATTGGGGTCAGCGAACGGGTCATCGGAATTACCATCGTTTCGATAGGAACTAGTGTTCCTGAATTAGCGGCTTCCATCATAGCATTTGTAAAGAAAGAAAAAGCCATTTCACTCGGAAACCTCATTGGATCGAACATTTTCAACATCCTCGCCGTATTGGGAATTACCTCGATCATCACTCCGGTAAAACTTGTTGACCAAAGACTGATCACCAATGACGTCTTTTGGATGATGGGTATCGCATTTCTAATTCTGCCTCTGGTATTTTTACCAAAAGGCTCCCGACTAAATTATAAGGACGGCATTGTACTGTTACTTTTTTATGCGACCTTCTTCTACTTTACCCTATAGGACTTTGCATGCTTTTTTCTATGCGCAATCGGTACATCAAATAGCCCAAAATTAGAACGCCTATCAATGATACAACGGAAATAATCGTCCAAGTAAAATCGAACTTGAGTTTGTCAATCATTTGTAATCCTGTATTGTGTCCAAAAATATGCGCTGCGGAAAAAGAAATGCTGTAAAAGGCCATATATTCTCCTTGTTTTCCGCGCTTTGAACGCTCAATAACAAAGGCATTGGAAAATGGAAATGCAATCATTTCGCCAAAGGTCATAAACAACATTCCAATTATGAGGATTCCCACCCAAGAGGTAGTCAGAAGAACCACATAACTCATACCGGTTAGCAACAAACCAATCGTAATAAGAAATTCTTTGGAATATTTAGAGTCTTCCAGCCACTTAATCAATGGCATTTCAAAGATAAAAATCAAGAATCCGTTCATCCCTAAAAGCAATCCAATATCGAACTCTGTCAATTGATGTATATCTCTGTAGTACAAAGGCATGGTAGAGAAATATTGGAGAAACACAAATCCGAATATGAACATGGCTACAAAGAAAATCCAGAACAATCCATCACTTTTAATGGGTAAGGGATTTTCAACCTTTTGCTCATCAATTACTTTAGCCTTTTTAGGATGTAAAACATTAATCAGGACCAAGGTTGCCAACAAACACGTTACCCCATCCATCCAAAACAATCCTTTGTAATTTATTGTGGTAATGATGAATCCTCCAATTGCCGGACCCGCCGAAAACCCCAAATTAATCGCCAATCGAATTAATGTCACAGAACGGGTTTTATTTTCTGCTTTGCTATAGGCATTCAACGCCACAAACATGGCAGGTCTAAAGGTATCAGCAATCAACATCACTAAGAAAATACCAATACAAAAGGCATAGAAGGTCTCTACAAACTGGAGACCGATGAATAAAACTCCGGTCAATGCCAAACTTAAATACATGACTTTATAAAAGCCTATTTGATCAGTAAGCTTACCTCCTATCCACGAACCAACAACAGAACCAACCCCAAAGCAAGTCATGATCCAACCCACATTTTCCAAGGTGAAATCAAGGCTCTCCGTTAGGTACAATGACAAAAAAGGAATGACCATGGTCCCCGATCTATTAATGAATGTAATGAATGCGAGCCACCAGACTTCCTTAGAAAGTCCTTTAAAAGTACCTAAGTAATCGTAGTACAGTTTTTTCATCTTGATTTCTCTTTAAAAATAAAAAGTCCGACTGGTGAAGTCGGACTTTTACGTATTCAATTTATTTGTTGATTGTCAATACATCAAGCTAGTCCGACCATAGATGGTAGTCCATGATTGTTTTCTAGAAATTGTATTGATGGTTTTCATTGTTTGATTATTTTCGATGTAAAGCTAGTTAAATTTTTGAAATGTATTAATTTTATGTAGAAATTTTTCAATGAGACGACTATCACTTCTATTTTTATTACTTATTCTGACTGCTTGTAATTCAGACAGAAAGCGACCTATTGTAGGGGAAACTGATTACCAAATTACCCAAAATAACATCTTCAAAGACGGATCAAAATCTCCTTTAAAGAAAAAGGATTTGAAGAATTTTAGGGGTCTGGATTTTTATCCTGTAGATTCCAGTTTTGTAGTGACAGCTTCCATAACACTGTATGAAGAGTCACCCATTTTTGAAATGGCAACTACTACAGATCGAAAACCTTTGTACAGAGAATATGGCCTATTGAACTTTAAAATTGACACCACCAATTGTCAGTTGACAGTTTACCAGAATATTGATGATTTGCAACAAGAAGAGACAGAAGACTTACTTTTTTTACCATTTACCGATGACACTTCTGGAAATGGTTCCTATGGCGGAGGCCGGTATATGGATCTGCGAATTACGGACATCCAAGAAGACAACACCTTGCTTCTTAATTTCAATAACACCTATAATCCCTATTGTGCATACAACGAAATGTACTCTTGTCCGTTAACTCCGAGAAAGAATCATTTGAATGTTGAAATTAAAGCGGGAGTAAAAGATTTTAAAAAATGAAAAAGATAATTTTAGCCCTAGTTCTACTATCCTCATCAGGTTTTCAAAGCTGTTTAAATAATAATGAACCTTCCCAAGATCAAGAAGCTCAAAATCTACGTGTGTTATTGGATGAAATTGAAGAGATTTCACTAAGTGTACCTTGCACCAATGCCAGTGATTGGACCTTTACCGAATACGGCAGCAAGGCCTGTGGTGGACCAGTAGGATATATTGCATACCCAACCACCATTGATGTCAACGCATTTCTTGCTAAAATCGACGCACATCGGCAAGCTCAAGAAGATTACAATAAAAAATGGGGCATTATCAGCGATTGTTCCGTGCCCGCCATGCCGACGGGAGTCGAATGCCAAAATGGAAAACCTTCTCTGGTCTATTAATTAATAGAACTTAAAGAATTAAGATCTCTTTCTATTCCCTCTTCCAGTTGGGTCAAGTATTTTTTGCGAACTCTAATTTTAGTAGCTGCATGTGCTTTTTTGTCTAATTGAGCAAACATCCCTGCTACCTTCTTGGCAGTTGGAAGGAGGGCATCTGTATCTGTCAATAAATCTAGGAATCCAGCTTTTACAGCATCCTTTGGATTAAATATTTCGGCGTTCACCACACTTCGGTTCATATAAACATCTGACAGTCGCGACGCTGCAATCGCAATACCGGCATAGTGCATGGTCATGCCTATCAACACTTCATTCAATCCTATTTTAAAATCACCTGCCACGCCAATTCGGTAATCTGCCGATAGAAGCAAAAAAGCTCCCTTGGCCACCGCATGTCCATTACAAGCGATGATAATCGGCTGCGGAAAGGAAAGCATTCGTAATGATAATTTCGAACCCTTGGTTACCAGTTCTACGGCGTTCTTTGGAGACGATTTCATTATTTTTAAATCAAATCCGCCTGATAAGATTCCCTCTTTACCCGTAAGGATTACTACCTTATTTTGTGTTTCCGCAATATCAAGTCCTTTGTGAAGTTGATCGATCACTTCGTGATTAATCGCATTGGCCTTGCCATTATTGAGTGTCAAAAGAACATAGTGTTCACTTTCGTTAACCGTTACTAAAGATTCCGTCATATTACATTAATTTAATTACATGAATCCCTGCAAATACTGCTAGGAATCCAATTATAAAACTTGAAATGGTATAAATCGCGAAGGAGGTAAAATCCCCTGATTTTAAAAACACATGATTTTCGTAGGCAAAGGTTGAAAAGGTGGTGAATCCGCCACAAAACCCAGTCGCCAAAAACAAAGTTTGATTCTGACTCAAGGCTTCTGTTTTGGCAGCATAGCCTAGGATTATTCCGATGAGCAAACTCCCCAAAATATTGGCGAAAAAGGTTCCATAGGGAATTCCATTTTCAGGACTATTCAGCCATTTTCCGAGTAAAAATCGCAAACTACTTCCAACCCCTCCGCCTAAAAAAACTAATAGAATTTGTTTCATTATTTACTTAATCTCCTCTACTGCATAAAAAATATCCGTCTGAATTTCTTGAGGTTTTACCAATGTAGGATCGTTCGGATAAGTTTCCCACATAGGCCAACGTTGTTTCAAATTATTTGCAGCTAAATAATCACTAATCTTTTGATGCGCCGCCTCATCTCCATTGCCATAGTTCCCAAATTTAGAAACCATCACTCCCTTGCCGGACGGCAGGTTCAAACTTACCATTCCCTCGCCAGCTTTCAAAGGTTTGTGTAATATTAATCCGATATAGAATTCACAAATATTGCCCTCTTCATTATAATTGGTATAGACTGCTGAGGGCATAAAATCACCATACTTTAGACCACTCTTCATGGCATATTCACCGGCTTTCGGCATGTGTTTCATAAAGGCCTTGGTCATTTCCTCATGATCAATTTTCATTTTGACGTAGTACCCAATAAAGTTTTGAGGTTTATAATCTTGAGGTTTAAGATCACTTATGGAAAATGAATTTTCCAGTTTGATTTGTTCAGCAATAACATTGCTAAGGTTTTCTAATCCCCTCTCTTGCATCGGACCTAACATTTTGTCCCATCCACCACTTAAGGCCGCAAAAGCTTTGAATATCATGGGAGCATTTTCCTCCTTCATTTGCCAGGTTACATTCACACCGTCTTCAGTTTCTTCAAATTTCCAGATGACATCACTTGGCTCGAAGTCGCCAAATTGCATTTTTTGTTCAATGAGTTCGTTATTCTTTACTTGAACAGTGGTCATGTTTCCTGGACCATCCTTGCTCGTCCACGAATTGTAAGCACCTACTCCAGAAGTTTTTTCACCATAGGTTACCACAATGGTTGAGTCTTCATCATGCCAAGGACCCCACTCCTCCCAGGTTTTCATTTCATTGACGGTCTCGAAGACCTTGCCCACCGGAGCTTGGATTTTTAAGGATCTTGAAACATCATATTGACTTGGAAAAAGCATCACATAAACGATGGCAACGGCTAGTAGCACTCCAACAAATAGGAGTATTTTTTTAAGTGTTTTCATAGAAGATGTATTTGGTTGATTTCTATAAAGTTATAAAAATTATAACTTCAAATCTTCCACATCGTTCCAATTCTTCTTATCCGTAACGGTTCCCCTTTCGAAAAGCATCACACCAGGATTGGCGCGAATCATGGTTTTCAAGGTAGTTTCATCGCAAAACAAAAATTCGAAAGGCAATGAGTATTCTTTCTTCAATTCCTGAATATCATCATCAAAAGAAGCTGAAACTCCATAAACCACATAGCCTTTCTCTTTGGCTCTACGAGTGATTTCCTTGACGTTGGCGAGCCCTTTTTTATTTGTTTTTGAAATGTTGTACATGATGACCAACATGAGCTTTTCCTTTCGGAGTAGCATTGGAGCCAAATCGTTTTGACTATCCTCTAGCATGAAGTCATGTACTTTTGGCAAGCTTCCGTCTTCAGGAAATTTCATTCCTTCTTCAATATTCTCACCAATGGCATAAGGTCTGAAATCAATAATGGGTAAATGATTCAAAACGTAATACACAATACAAGCGGAAATGAAGAGGGCCAAAAAAGTGATTTTTTTAGAAAAACTCTTGGAATCAATCGGATTAATATCTCTGATTCTAAAGTTCAATATCAATATAGCTACCAATAACACGGCATCTTTGTAGAAGGTCTCCCAAGGTTTTAATTTGATGGCATCACCAAAACAACCACAGTCAGTTACTTTATTATAATAAGCCGAATACCAGGTAAGAAAAGTAAAAAACACGATGGTTACCAGTAAGGCCCTTACTGTAAATTTGGATTTCCACCCTACAATCAATCCCGCTCCAAGAACGATTTCTGCAACGATTAAAATGATGGCAAAGGGTAATGCGTACGGAATTAAAAATTCCAGATCAAGCACACTCGCTGAAAAATACTCTTCGAATTTGTATTGAGACCCTATTGGATCAACCACCTTTACTGCGCCCGAAAATATAAACAACGCACCTACAAAAACTCGTAAAATGTGAACGATAATCTTCATGAGAATTTTTTAATCAATTTAATAATTATGTAAATTAAAAGTGCCAGAAGTGTATAACCTAGGATATAAAATGATTCTTGGTAGTAATCATTTAAAGTCAAAAAACCAGCAACCATTATTGCAATAAAACATACTGCTAGATAAACAATCTCAAATATGGCAAATTTCATGATTCTCTTAAGTGAATCATTGCGAAAACCGCGTAATTAATCATGTCCTGGTAATTGGCATCAATACCTTCAGAAACTTCTGTTTTCCCTTGATTGTCTTCAATGGATTTTACACGTAATAATTTTTGAAGGATTAAATCGGTCAGAGAAGATACGCGCATGTCTCTCCACGCCTCTCCGTAATCGTGATTTTTATCCATCATCAACTGCTTGGTAATTCCGATATGTTTGTCGTACAACTCCAGGGCTTCTTCTGCATTTAAATCGGGTTGTTCGACAATCCCCAAATCAACTTGAACCAAAGCCATGATGCAGTAATTTATGATTCCAATGAACTCTGACTTTTCACCTTCATCTACTTTTCGCACCTCATTTTCTTGCAGTTGTCGAATGCGTTGCGCTTTGATAAAGATCTGATCGGTAAGAGAAGGCAATCTCAAAATTCGCCATGCACAACCATAATCATTCATCTTCCTTTGGAATAGGTCTCGACAGGTCTGAATTACGTGATCATATTGGGCTGAAGTGTCTTGCATCGTGGTCAAAGAATTTCTCAAATGTAGTAAAAGTTCGTAGGTTTTCTTTTATTTTTACCTTGATTTTTTAATGCACTTCAACTTGAAAAATATCATAGTTTTTTGCGGTTCTAGCATTGGCTTTTCCAAGAAATACACCCAACTAGCCAAGGAGTTTGGCGACTTCCTTGTTCAACACAACATGGGCATGGTTTATGGGGGTGGAAAAGTTGGTTTAATGGGTGTCATTGCCGATCAAATGCTATCTCAAGATGGCCATGTTATTGGTGTAATCCCGAAGCTTTTAGAAAAAAGAGAGGTGGTACATCGTGGAGTTTCGGAACTCTATGTTACTAAAACCATGGCAGAACGAAAAATTAAAATGAGTGAATCTGGAGATGCTTATGTGGCGTTGCCAGGCGGACTTGGAACCTTAGACGAATTGTTTGAAGCCTTAACACTTCAACAACTGCACATTGAACAGAAACCAGTAGGAATCGTAAATATTGATGGTTATTTTGATGCTACCCTAGCACAATTGGATGTCATGATCCGCGAAGGCTTTGTAAAACCAGAAAACAAAGAATTGCTTATTGTCGCAGCGACCATTGAGGAATTGTTTGAAAAATTTGAAGCTTTCAAACCGCTTGACAAAACACCTGTAACCGATAAAATCGTTAAGTAAATGACCATCAATTGTAAAGGACGACTTGTTGATTTGACTTCTCCAAAAGTCATGGGGGTATTAAATATCACACCAGACTCGTTTTTTGATGGCGGCCTTTATAAAGATGAAAGAAGCATTCTAGGTCAAGTTGAAAAAATGTTAGCTGAGGGAGCTACGTTTATTGATGTAGGTGCCTACTCCTCCAGACCTGGAGCCGATCATGTTTCGGAGCAAGAGGAACTTTCAAGAATGGCACCTGTCATCGAGCTAATTCTTAAGAAATTTCCCGATACCTTGATCTCTGTGGACACCTTTAGAAGCGCTGTCGCAAGAAAATCGATCGAACTAGGAGCGGCGCTTATCAATGATATTTCGGGTGGTAATTTAGATGCAGATATGTTTTCTACCATTGCCGAATTGAACGTGCCTTACATTGCCATGCACATGCAAGGAACACCTCAAACCATGCAGAATAATCCGAAATATGAAGATATCGTCCATGATTTGATTTACTTCTTCTCAAAAAAAATTGATGAATTACATCGACTTAATGTTAGCGATATTATCATTGATGTGGGCTTCGGATTTGGTAAAACTATCGCTCAAAACTATGATCTCCTGGACAAACTGTCCTTATTCCAAAATTTGGACAAACCGATATTGGCAGGCGTATCTCGAAAATCCATGCTTTACAAACCATTGGAAATTTCACCCCAAGAAGCGCTCAATGCAACCACCGCTGCGAATACCGTTGCCTTATTAAACGGAGCGAATATCCTGCGTGTTCACGATGTAAAAGAAGCCGTAGAGGCCGTTAAAATTGTTTCGCTTTTAAAAAACCAAAGCAACTAGGTCCTTTCAGCAAATTTGCCTAGCTAATTATTATTAGTATTTTAGCCTAACATCCTTCTCATATGTTTGATTTTGTAGACTTTTCTTTGCTAGATGCGCTAGACATTATCCTGGTAGCTTTGCTATTGTTCTACATTTATCGTCTTCTTAAAAGTACGGTTGCCATTAACATTATTATCGGAATTGCCTTTATTTTCTTGATTTGGAAAATTACGCAGGCATTGAAAATGGAAATGCTCAGTGGTATTCTAGGCTACTTACTATCGGGTGGAGTTATTGCACTGATTATTGTTTTCCAACAAGAAATAAGAAAGTTTTTGCTGATGATTGGAACAACGAACTTTTCTAGAAATCGGAGCTTCTTCAAACAATTGAAATTTTTAAAATCAGAAATTTACTCAGATGTCGATACCGACGAATTGATGACAGCTTGTTACAACATGGCGAAATCAAAAACCGGTGCACTGATTGTGATCGAAAGAACCAACAATCTTGATTTCCTTATTAATACAGGTGATAAAATGAATGCGCAGTTAAATTCTGTTTTGCTGGAAAGTATCTTCTTCAAAAACAGTCCGCTGCACGACGGTGCCACCATCATTAGAGATAATTATGTGGTTGCCACGAGAGTAGTTTTGCCTATTTCTGATAATGACAAGATTCCCGCTCGATTCGGATTACGACATAGAGCAGCCATTGGTGTTTCAGAAAAAACGGATTCTCTTTGTCTTTTGGTTTCAGAAGAAACTGGAGAGATCTCTTATATCAAAAATGGAGAATTCGTTCTATACGATTCAAGAGATGACTTGTTAGAGAAATTGAAGAAAGACCTCAATATTTAAGACGCCTTTTCTAGCTGAAATTGCTTTTCATAAAGATTTTTGTAATAGCCCGATTCTTTTGCAAGCAAATCGGTATGTGTACCCTTCTCTACAATTTGACCTTTGTCCATCACAATAATGGTATCGGCCTTTTTAATGGTTGCCAATCGGTGGGCAATGATGATGGAAGTTCTTCCCTTGGTGATGGTATCTGTGGCTTGCTGAATCAATTGTTCGGCATAGGCATCTACAGATGAAGTAGCCTCATCTAAAATTAAAATAGACGGATTACTCACATAGGCTCTTAAAAATGAAATCAATTGACGCTGACCTGACGAAAGCATGACTCCTCTTTCTTTTACGTTATAGTTGTAGTCATTGGGAAGTGACATGATAAAATCATGAATTCCAATCTTTTTAGCTGCTTTTTTCACTTCATCCAAGGTGATGGATTCATCCTTCAGTGTAATGTTGTTATAAATGGTATCTGAAAACAAGAACACATCCTGTAGTACAATCGCAATTTGATTTCGAAGGCTTTCTACGGTAAAGTCATCAATTGATACGCCATCAACCGTTATTTCGCCACTATCAATTTCATAAAAGCGATTCATCAAACTGATAATAGTGGATTTTCCAGCTCCTGTTGCGCCAACCAAAGCAATGGTTTCCCCTTTCTTAGCCGAAAACGAAATGCCCTTCAGCACCTCTTCACCTTCAATATAACTAAATCGAACATTGTTGAACTTGATATCTCCGCGCACGTTTTCAGCAACAGTTGTTCCTTCACGAGAAATAAAGCTATCGGTATCCAAGACACCAAATACCCGCTCGCCGGCGACAATTCCCATTTGAAGTTGATTGAATTTATCGGCAATTTGACGCAAAGGTCTGAACAACATTTGGGCATAGGAAATGAATCCCATGATCATTCCGACAGTAATGCCCGAATTCTGAATGGCTTGTCCGCCTCCAAACCAAACGATTAATCCGATTCCGATAGATGATAAAATTTCAGCAATTGGAAAGAAAACAGAATAGTACCAAATGGTTTTTACATGAGCCGCTTTGTGCTTTTCATTGATCTCTAAGAAATTATCATATTCAACCTTTTCACGATTGAAAAGCTGCACGATTTTCATACCTGTTACACGCTCTTGCACAAAGGAATTGAGGTTTGCCACCTGATCTCTCACCTCTTGAAAGGTTGCCTTAATTGCCACTTGAAAACGCTTGGTGGCATATATCAAAATAGGAAGAATAGCCAAGGTTATACAGGCCAATTTCCAATTTAAAATAAACATGATGATTGTCACCGCTACCATTTTGAGTATGTCACTCACAATGGTGAATACCCCATTGCTAAAAAAGGCTGCAATGGTCTCAATATCAGAAACCACCCTCGTTACCAATTTCCCGACAGAATTGTTGTCGAAATAGGTCATTTTAAAGGCTAGGATATGACGAAATATTTTCGCTCGTATATCTCGAATAATGTGTTGTCCAACCCAATTCGCAAAGTAGATAAAGGTGAACTGTAGAATAACCTCTACCATCAGAACACCCAACATTAACAAGGTGTAATCCAACAATCCTTGCTTGTCTTTGGTAAGGATATAGTCATCAACCGTATTGATTAAAATATATGGAGTTAAAATCGAGAAAAGGGCCAATAAAATGGTTGAAGAAGCTGCAATAAAGAAATACAACTTATAGCGCTTTGCAAAGGACATTAGCCTCGAAAAAATCTCAACATCAAATGCTTTACCTGAATACTTTGCCACTTAATTGTATTTAATAGCTGTTAAAAATAATCCTTTTGCAGGGACTGAAAGGCCTGCATTCCCTCGATCTTTGCTTTCAATGATGGCCTCAAAATCCTTGGTAGTAATTTTACCCAAACCAACATCTACCAGCGTACCAACGATCGCCCTCACCATATTTCTTAGAAAACGATTGGCCGAAATGTGGAAAATTAATTCGTTATTTTTCAAAACCCATCGCGCTTCTGTCACGTCGCAATTATAGGTATAAACATCGGTTTTTACCTTTGAAAAACATTGAAAGTCCTTATACCTCAATAGTATTTCGGCCGCCTCATTCATTTTTTCTACATCCAGTTGCTGACTGTGAATTTGCCAACTAAAATCCAAGAGAAAAGGATTTCTACCGAGCCAGATGTGATATTCGTAACTACGAGATGTGGCATCGAACCGGGCATGTTTCTCATCCGACACTTGAACGACATCATAGACAACTATATCGTTTGGCAAAATGGAATTTAACTTGTAAACGACTTCTTTGGGGGGCTCATTGGAACTATCAAAGTGAGCAAACATCTGTTTGGCGTGAACACCGGTATCGGTTCTTCCGGCTCCAACCACTTCAATCGATTCTCGAAACACCTTACTTACTGCATCATTCACTTTCTCTTGAACGCTCACCGCATCAGGTTGCATTTGCCACCCATGATAATTTTTACCATGATATGAAAGTTCAATAAAATACCTCAAAGAAAGTGTGTTTAGAAGCCATCAAAATTAAGGAAATTATTTGTGTATTTGTATTTTTACACTGTGAAGAAAATCCTATTACTTTCCGATACCCATAGCTTTATAGACGATCAAATTCTAAAGTATGTAAATCTAGCTGACGAAGTCTGGCATGCCGGAGACATTGGTAATTTAAGGGTCACGGATACGATAAAAAAGCACAAACCACTTCGAGCAGTCTTTGGAAATATTGATGGCAAAGAAGCAAGAGCCGAATTTCCGTTGGACCTAAAATTCGAGGAACAAGGCGTAAAGATATGGATAACACACATTGGTGGATATCCCAATCGATACAATCAAAGAGTGCGAGAGGCTCTCAAAGCAAACCCTCCTAATCTATTCATCTGTGGGCATTCACACATTTTGAAAGTTCAATATGACAATAAATTAAACTGTATGCATTTTAATCCTGGTGCGGCAGGAAAAGTTGGCTTTCACAAAGTGAGAACCATGCTGCGGTTTGAGCTTGATGCAGGAGAAATTAAAAACCTAGAAGTTATTGAATTGGCTAAACGTTGATCACCTGATCTTCTACCTCGATGGTAGGAATGGAAATTTCTACAGCTGTCCCTTTGTTAATCTGAGAATATATTTGAAAATCACCGTGCATTAATTGCACTCTTGCTTCAATTTGTTTGATTCCAATTCCCTCTTTCATATCTACCAAATTCATATCGAATCCGATGCCATTATCCTTGATAAAGATTTCAATATTATTGCTTACTTCTCTCATACTGATTTTTGCCTGAGTCGCTTTACTATGTTTCAAAATATTATTTACAATCTCTTGAATGATGTTGTAAACTTTGATTTCAAACTTCTCTGGATACCTAGGTAATGGCTCAATATCTATTTCTACTTGAAGTTCGGAGTTCGAATATTTTTGAGCTAAATCTTTAATGGCATAGGTAAGCCCGAATTTGATGAGCAAGGCAGAAATGAGGTTGTGAGATAAATCTCGGATTTTCGAAGAAGCCTCTGCAAGAATTACTCTGGTTTTTCTAATTTCCACAGGAAGGTCGCCATTAAACTGTTTGGCTGAAGCTTGTAAATGCAAATTGGCAGATGACAATAAGGTACTCACACTATCATGAAGGGTTTCAGCGATTTCTTTACGCTCTTTCTCTTTACCCTCAATAACAGCATTTAGAATTCTACGCTGAGATTCAGACTTCACGGCTTCTACTTTCTGTTTCTGAATCATGTTTGCTTTTTCCAATTTAAGCGCCAAATTCCTTTTCCGTTGGGTATAGAAGGATATCAAAGAAGCTATGACTAGAATACTGATAATCACATAAATCCAAAAGTTCCTCCTTTCGGCTCGTTTCACTCTATCAACGTCATATTGACCCGTAATAGTTTCTACGATTCGTTTTACCTCATTATCTCTGAGTTTTTCTGTAAACTCATTAGATTTAGTAAGCTGATCGTAGGCTGTATAATCCTCTAGGTTTCGTAATGCCCAAGCGAGATTTGCGTATAAATTTGCCTTAAAAAGATCCGCTTTTGAAGAGTTTATATTTCTGATTAAATCAAGTCCTTCCAGATATTTCTCTTTGGCCGTTTCATAATCACCCAGATCCAAATAAATACTTCCTAAATTACCCAAAGCACCAGCCTGACTCAATTTATTATTTCGCTTCTTATGAATATTTATGGCCTTTTGGGCATATTCTTTGGCAACATCATAAATGGAGTCGGTGTAATATATAGCTGTTAAATTTGTGAAGGTTCTTCCCTTAATGTCAAGAATTTTATCATTCAACGACGGAAAATTCTCCACTTTTCGGAAATAAAATTTGGCACTATCCTTTTTCACCACCTCGGTGGTATCCTCATACACTTCAAGCCTTAAAAATGACGATCCTATTTGGAAATAGGTATCCATCAATTGTACATCTAGTGAAACATCCTGTTTGGCATCGACTGATGTGGACTGTTGTAAAGACTTTAATGCTTTTTTATAGTATAAGAGTGATTTTTTATGAGAATTAGTTTTAGAAAAAATAAAACCAATCTGTGATTCTAACTGATGTTTTAATAGGTAGTTGGAGGAACCAATATCTTCCAACAAATCAAAGGCTAGTGGCAACGCTTGTGAAAACTTTTCATCCTCAATCAAGGATTTGATTTCTTGTAGGTCCTCTTGATAAGAATTTAATTGGGGTAATTCATTAAAAAAAGGAGACGTCGTTAACGACGCTCCTTTATTATGATGTATAGTATTTGCATTAAGCGAGAATGTGCTTAATACTAAAAGGAATCCTAATTGTAATATCCTACGTGTTCTCAAGGAAACTTTTTTTAACCTCCTGAACCGTCAATGATGATTTGTGGTCTACGAATAAGCGCTTCTTTGGATGCATATTCGCTGAAATGATTTATAAAATCAATTTTTAAATCTTGGCCGGCCTCTTTCTCGAAGGTTCTGCTGTAACTACTTTCATCTCCTTTACCTTGCTCAAGGTGTATTTCATAAGCCCCAATGTTTTCATTGAAAACAAAGTCTACACGAACGTCTTCAGCAACGGTAAAATCTAATTGATAAGATCCATCTTCATGACTGGTTACCTCATAACTTGTTAATTCAGCACTATTTCCTTTGGCAAGTGCGATGTTATCATCGGTAATTGTAATTGATGGTGTCTCATCGGTATTTGTGTCCACAAAACCGATCTTCAATTTTGAGTCAGATAAATTTACAATTTCTGAAACTTTCCGATCGCTTCTCTGGTCGGACGAATATAAATAAAATTGATTTGTTTTGGTATTCTCGTCGTAGATACGATCTACAACAGCGTCATTTTTTAAGTCAAAATCTAATGAGTAAGCCCCGCTTAAATCTCTTTTCACTTTAAAAGACTTTAATAGTTCTGAAGTTGGTGCTTCAGATGATAACACTTGCTCTTCGCTAGAACAAGATGAAAAGATTACTGTCAAAGACAAAAAAGTAGCAAGAACCCCTAATTTAATTGTTTTCATTTTTAAGAATTTAAATAATTGTTTTACGATTTAGTAATGTGGTACATTTCGGAGGAAATGCATGCAGTGAAGAAATGTGGGGGGTATTATTTGGGGGATACTTTTGTCTTAACTATTGGGGGGATTACTTGTAACAATTATAGTTTAGACATTGGGGGAATTGTATTAGATTAATTTATTCCTTACTGCATACATGGCTATTCCAACCGAATTTTTAACATTTAATTTTTTTAATAAACTTTTTCTGTAAGTGTCAATTGTGCTAACACTTAAACTCATCTTTTCAGCAATTTCTCCCGAGTTCATTTCGTAAGCTATGTATTTCAGTACTTCTAATTCTCTGTCTGTAAGACTTTCGATAATTATTTTGTCTGGTAAATCTCCAGTTGAGGTCACTTGATTTGTAAAGGTTTTCAGCAAAATCTTTTTGATGTCATCACTAAAATACTGCTCGCCCTTGGCAACAGCCTTTATAGCATCAATGATATGCTCTCCCGCACTCTTCTTTGTAACGTAACCATAACAACCCAGGCTTAGTGCTTCTTGCACTATTTTTAAGTCGTCATAACTAGAGAAAATAATAACTTTTTGAAATATTCTCTTCTCTTTAAAATACCTCAGTACATCAAAGCCATCTTTGATTGGCATGGTGATATCTAGAATTAACACATCAGCTTTATTTCTCTTTTTGCTGAACCAATCGATAACTTGTTGTCCTGTGAGTGAATAGCCACAAATTTCTATTTCACTATCGGTATTAATAACGGCACTGATCCCATCTACTAGTACTTTGTGGTCATCAGCAACGTGAACGTTGATTTTTTTCATATGATTAACATTACAAATTTATTGGACTCATATACTTTTGACAATCCCCATATTTGGTGAAATTTTCAGTTCCCCATAAATGGTTGGGAGACTCCCCATAAATGGTGATGATAATTTTATAACTAACTGAAAATCAATTAACAAAATTATTGAAAATTTGGCGAACTGACACTCCAATTTAAATATTAATAATTTTTAAAAAAAATAAAAACGTCAAATTCGGAGGTGAAAATAAAAAACCGAGAATTTCTTCTCGGTTTTTTCGCACTAAATATACTATATGCCGGTTTATCGCAATCTGTCTACAGATTTTACAAGATCTTCATCCTTTTGAATAGCCTTATTTGCTAATAAAACAAATAGCATAGCTACTATAGGTAAGAACATCCCAATATCTTTCTTCGAAACTGCTGCTTCTCCAGATAAGGTTAGTAGGAGATAAACGAGTAAACCCAACAAAATGAGGTTTATCAAAATCACAATACGACCCAAGGTTATCTGTAGCTTTCTATTCTGAAATTTGAAAATAGCAAATAGCGCCACTAAGGCCGAAGCAATAAATAAAACGGGAATGGCATTCATTTCAATAGCCTCATTTCCAAAAAGATCAATGGCTTTGACTCCTTCCTTGGCCGTGTCCCATAAGTCAAATAATAACATCAAGACTCCCGAGACCACTGAGGCTAATAATAAATATATGCTTTGTATACGTTGTATCATTATTGCCCAGCAAAATTAAACTTCTTTTTTAAAAAAGTAAAGTTGGAACTTAAAAAAAAAGTATATATTTGTGTCATATCCGCACAAAAGGATTGTGTACACTTTACACAATTAATCCATTTAACTTGAGATTAAAAATAAAATTCAACAAAATTTAATATTACATAATGTTCGATATTTCTGAACTAAAGGCAAAAACTCTGTCAGATTTACAAGTCATTGCAAAAACCATTGGTCTTAGTAAAACTAGCCAGTTAAAAAAGCTTGACTTAATCTACAAGATTTTAGATACCCAAGCTACTGCAGGTAATGCCGAAAAAACAGCAAGTCCATCTACAGAAAAGCCGAAGCGCAAGCGCATTTCAAAGCCAAAATCTGAAGAAACTAGGACTAGCAAACCAGAGCAAAAGAAAAGTCATCAACAACCTAGAAATCAGAAACCTACTTCTGATAAGGAGACCACTAACAATGCTCCAAAAGCAAAAAAAGAGAATCATCAGTCTAAATCTGATAATCATAAAAACAACCATCAATCTAAGAATAACAATAACCGAAAGGACAATAATAACAATCAGAAATCCAATAATCACCGCCACCAAAAAGGCAACAAATACCGAGATCCAGATTTTGAATTCGATGGTATCATAGAAAGTGAAGGGGTTCTTGAAATGATGTCTGACGGATATGGATTCTTAAGAAGTTCAGATTATAACTATTTGTCTTCTCCGGATGATATTTACGTATCTCAGTCACAGATAAAACTATTTGGTTTAAAAACCGGTGATACGGTTCGCGGAAATGTAAGACCTCCGAAAGAAGGTGAAAAATACTTCCCGTTGATTCGCGTATCCAAAATCAATGGTTTGAATCCGAATGTGGTTCGCGATCGCGTTTCGTTTGAGCATTTGACACCACTTTTCCCTCAGGAAAAGTTCGACTTAGCAGAACGAGGAAGTAGTTTGTCTACACGAATCATTGATCTCTTCTCTCCTATTGGAAAAGGACAAAGAGGTATGATTGTGGCGCAACCAAAGACTGGTAAAACCATGTTATTGAAAGATGTTGCCAACGCCATTGCAGCGAATCACCCAGAAGTATATCAGTTGGTATTACTCATCGACGAACGTCCTGAGGAAGTTACCGATATGCAACGAAGTGTTCGTGGCGAGGTTGTGGCATCTACCTTTGATGAACCAGCAGAGAAGCACGTACGCGTTGCGAACATTGTATTGGAAAAAGCAAAACGCTTGGTAGAATGTGGTCATGACGTGGTAATCCTCCTTGATTCCATCACCCGTTTGGCCAGAGCTTACAATACGGTAGCTCCTGCTTCAGGAAAAATCTTATCCGGGGGTATTGATGCCAATGCACTGCACAAGCCAAAACGTTTCTTTGGTGCTGCTCGAAAAATCGAAGGTGGAGGATCGCTTACCATTATTGCTACAGCCTTAACCGAAACAGGTTCTAAAATGGATGAAGTAATTTTTGAGGAATTTAAGGGTACTGGTAACATGGAGTTACAATTAGAACGTAACATTGCCAATAGAAGAATCTATCCTGCGATTGATTTAATCAAATCATCGACACGTCGTGATGATCTTTTACTAGATGACAAAACGGTTCAACGTATGTGGGTACTTAGAAAGTACCTGGCTGATATGAATCCTATTGAAGCAATGGAGTTCATTAATGAGAAAATTAAGTTCTCAAGAAGCAATGAAGAATTCTTAATTTCAATGAATGGCTAATTCTTGAAATGAAATCATATAAAAAAACCGTTCTTTCGAGAACGGTTTTTTTTATGCTTGTAAGTTTTATGTTAGTTAGAACTATACATCATTGCTCTGTTATCTTCAATCTCTGAAGCTTCTTTCAAGGCATTGTATATTCTAAAGGTCATTCTTCTCCTTGCTTCTGCGATTTGCTTTCTATTGGTTTCGTAATTAGGCAAAGCCACTGGCTCTTCCTTTTTGGTCACTTTGAAAGCAAAAACACCTTTTTGTCCCACAATAGCTGTATATACTTTGTTCACTTCAGCATTGTACATGGCACCAATTACCTTTGGCTCTAAACCAATACCTGGTAACGTTGGACTTTTTAAAGTTACCCCATTCGCAGTTCTTAAGGCTACTTTTAATTCTTTCGCATTTGCTTGCAAGTCACCGTCTACAAATCGATCTTCTAAAATCTCGGCCTTTTTCTCATTCAATAAGATTGGACGAACTCTTGGAGTGGCTTTTTCTGGCGACATTAACCCTTTGGCTGTCTTTCCAGACAGGGTCGCAACCACATAGCTTCCTTCTAAATCAAAGCGCTTGAAGTCACCAATATTCGTTTCTGAACCAAAAGCCCAGCTTACTACTTGTCTGTGATTTCCTAATCCAGGAACATTTTCATCCAAAGTTTTCATACCAACTGCCGGTTTCGGAGCGTAGCCTTTGTTCTTAGCAGCCAATCCAAAATCGTTGGTATTGGTTACTTCTAAAGCAAACTCTTGTGCTTTGGTATACGCTGCATTTTCTGTTTTTTCAGAAGGAAGGATTTGCTTTGCATAAGTAGCTAACTTCACTACCCTTTGGAAATTCTTCTGATCGTCAATTCGAATGATATGGTATCCAAATGGAGTTTCCACTACGTCAACCTTTCCTTTTCTTTCAGTGAAACAAAAATCACGGAAAGCTGGTGTCATTCGGTTGTAGTTGAACCAATCCAAATCCCCACCTTTTTCAGCACTTCCTCTATCTGAAGAAACTTCCTTGGCGATTTCAGCAAACTTCTTCTTGTTTCGCTTTACGATGTTAAAGATGCTATCTGCCATTTTTTTGGCAGCTTCTTTGGAACGCGTAATGTCTGCAGCAGCTCTTTGGGCTCCGATATAAGGAACTAAGATATGACTTGCTCTAGCAGAATCTGGCATTCTTGACTCTTCAATTACTTTAGAAAGCTTGAAGTATTCTTTGTCTTTATAAGGACCAAAAACATCACCCAGCTTGGTCGCGAATAAATCTTTACTGATCTCTTGGTTTACATAGCTTTCAAATTGGAAATTCGGATTCATGTCTAAGTCCGAATCATTCTCAGAAAGCAATAATTTCTCGTCAGTGGAAGATTTTAAATCGTTGGCAATACCAGCAACTTCCGCCTTGATGGCATCTTCGTCTTCTTTGGTAGGCTCAATTTTAAACTCCACATAAAAGATATCTCTCATGTCTTCCACCTTAAAGTCCTTTTCATTGGCTTTTACGTAGCTCTCAATTTCAGATCTAGTAACGGTTACCAAACTATCTGGAACACTTGAATACGGCACGTAAACAAACTGACCTGTTAATTTTGTATTATCAATTAAGTATTGGAATTCACTTTCTTTTAAAGAAGCTCCCAAACCTGCAGTTACCAAATTGTTGTAGGTATTGGTACCAGCATTGTCTCTTACTTGATTCATGTAATTGGACCATTGACCCCATAAAACTTCATTGTTCTCTTTGGTGTCAGCTAAAAACTTCTTGAACTTATCTTCGTCAAACTGTCCAACTTCATTTTGATACTGTGGATTGTTTTGTACAAATGGTGCGCTAATGATTTCATTCCAAACGTCTTCCTCTCCGATGGTAATTCCGGCATCCACCAATTGCTTGTCGTATATTTTTTTTCTCAACATATTATCCCAAACAATACGAGCCGCTTGGATGTCTGAAGTACGTCCGCCTGTTTGCTGTCTGTACTGGTCTAATTCATTGACGAATTCTTGTCTAGAGATGGTTTCCCCATTTACTTCACCTACCTCATTGATTTTTGAGGAGTTGAAAAAGTCGGTTAAGGTTGAGGGATCTAAAACAAAAGCAAATAATGCTAAACCAATTACAAGAATTAAGAACAAAGATCTGTCTCTAATTTTTGATAATACTGCCATTCTTCATTAATTTAAATTCAGTTGGCGAATATACGATTTGGTATTCAATATTACAACCAAATACCGGGTTTAAAATCGTATAAATAATTGATTTTAAGAATACAAAATAACGGGTAGCTTACTCTTCTTCTCTGTGAACTTCAAGATGAATTTCATCAATCTTTGAACCGCTCGTTTTCAGAATTTTAATCGTGCAGTTCTCAATTTCAAGCTCCTCCTTTTCTTCTGGAATATCTTCGGTGTGATCAATGATAAATCCTCCTAAAGTAGAATAAGCGTCCGACTTGGGAATATTGAGGTTGTAGGTTTCGTTCACATAATCAACTTCCAATCTTGCTGAGAAATTAAATTCGGTCTCACTGATCACCTCTTCTCTCAATTCTTGGACATCGTGCTCATCTTCAATTTCACCAAAGAGTTCTTCAACAATATCCTCTACCGTAATGATACCAGAAGTACCACCATATTCATCAATTACGATGGCCACACTTTTTCTCTTTTTGGTAAGAAGGTTCAAAAGATCACTAATCATCATAGACTCTGGGATAAGCTCCACAGGCAGCAAGATGGATTTAATGGTCTTGGGTTTTTTAAACAATTCAAAAGCGCTGACATATCCCAAAATATCATCGAGGGAATTGTTATGGACAATCACCTTGGAAATACCAGTCTCTACAAAGGTGTTTTTGAGGTGCGTTACATTATCATGAATGTCAACCGAAATAATTTCTGTTCTGGGCACCATAATTTCACGAGCTCTTACATTGTGAAATTCAAGTGCATTTTGGAATATTTGAATTTCTGAATCCAATTCATCAGAATCGCTACCAATTTCCATTTGCTCAGAAATGTAATGTCCCAACTCTTCCTTACTGAACTCCGTTTGCGCTTCAAGGTTATCCGTTTTGAAAAATGCTTTTAATAGAAAATCCGAGATACCCGAAATAACAGATGAGAACACATGAAAAATGTAGTAAAATATGAATGCTGGGATGGCAAACAATTTCAGAACTTCATTGGCATATATACGAAAAATTGCCTTGGGTAAAAATTCGGCCGTCACCAAAATGATGGAAGTTGAAATCAGCGTTTGAATGATTAAAATGGTAAAATCATTGTATCCCTCCAAGGGCAACAAATCCACCAAAAAACGCCCCATATAGTAACTATATATTACCAAAGCAATGTTGTTACCCACAAGCATGGTTGTGATAAATCGAGACGATTTCTTTGTAATTCTAGCCAATATTTTGGCTACAACACCCGCTCTTTTCTTTTCAAGTTCTATGTGAAGTTTGTTGGAAGAAACAAAAGCAATTTCCATCCCCGAAAAGAAAGCGGAGAGTAATATGGAAATAACAATAATAAGAATTTCGAACTCCAACGAAGGTTATTGGTTTTGATTCCTCTTCTCAATTTTCTTTCTAAAAAACCGCTTGAAGAGAAATACTAAGGTAATAAAAATAGAAAAACCGATGAGTAAGTATCCCTTTGACGGATCGTCTTTTAGTTTTAATATTCCTTCTACCATACAGATGATAGCAATGATCAAATAACCATATTGAAATAATTTCCAAGCTTTAAACATTATTCTTCCTTTGTTTTTATTCTACCAATCGTTTTCTTGGCTAGGTGTTTTGTTAAATCATCTTTAGATTCGAAACCAACCCCGATAATGGTATCTAAATTCTCGGTAGTAAGCATAAACTTCTTTTCTGAAATGAAGTACTTTTCCTTTTCATCCCAAAATAACTGTTCAGTTTCCAATTTCGATTTGTCGGTATGATTCAATACCACCACGTTACCTACTATTTCCGAAATGGAGGTTCTGGAATAATTAAGGGCGTAATCGCCGGTAATGGTAACCGAATCAGCTCCATTATTTTTAAAGTTAATGATTTTGATTCCTTCTGGAAACTCACTGTAAGGATGTTGCTTCCGATTGCTATAATCCAACATTAGTGGTGTGATGAGTTTTGAAGTGATTCTTCCAGAATCTTTGTAAACGTGATAGGCGTCTTTCGCCTTACCTACAGGCAAGTTTTTATCAGCCAAGAAATCTCGAACTTCTTGGGTATTATTAGAACACGAAAAAAGCATCGCTGTTAAGGCAACAACAATGCTTTTAATGATATTTTTAAATTCCATGTTAGCCTTTAGGTACGCGAACAGTTTCATTAATCCAACACTTGATCGTGTATGAACTACCTCTGTCTACACCAGCAGTAAAGATTAATTTACTATCTGGAAGGTTTTTACGGTAACTTCTAATGAATCTAGAAGCTCCTGAACCTGGATCCAAACGCTGTGCTTTCAACGCTTTGTTTAAGGCAGCAACGAAAACCATTCTTTTTTCGAACTCACTTTTACCACAAGAGTTCGCGCTCTTTCCATACAAACCAGCAATAAATAAGTATGCCTTACCCATATTCGGATTGTATTTCAACGCTTCATACGCCAAAGCTCTCGCTCTTGACTTGTTCTTAGTTCCTTGCGCTTCTCTTAATTTTAATCTAGCCTTTTTAATTGGATCGGTCTCCAAATCAAAAGCCTTTTTTCTCATATCGGCTGCACCTACCTTATCGCCGTTTCTTTCCATCACACCAGCAACAAAGTTGAAAGCGTCTGCAGATTGTGTTACATCAGCATAAGACTTGGCTAAGGTTTCGTACAATGGATCTTCTTGACATCCTTTGTTAAACATTCTTGATACCGCTCTACGCAACCAAACTGAGTTGGTTTTGTTAGCCTCGTAATCTCTTTGGTAAAGAGGAACCAATCGCTCACAAGTTGCAATTCCAGAAATTATGTTATCCAAACCACCTTCTACTTGACCCAAAGCTTTTGAATTGATGCTGTAGGCTCTCAATCTTCTTTTTTCTTTGGCATCCAAAGTTCTCGTTGAATCCTTTGTTAATTTGGTGATCTTGGCAGCATAGTCATCAAGTTTTTCTCCTACAGATTCTACCACGTCATCATAGGTATCAAATACTCGCTGTGGATTGGTGTCTTTATATCTATCGGTAATTCCTTGGAAGTACTTGTAGATATTTTTTACACTCATGTCCTTTGGAGAAATTTTGTATGCTTTCTCTAGTAATAAGAAAATTTCGTCTTCAGAAGCCAACTTATTCTTAGATAAATAAGTCGCGTAATCACTGTGTACTTTTGCCGGATTGTTTTTCGGGAAGTACTGCAATCTTTGGTCGTATACTCGTTTCGCCAAAGCAGGATCTTTTCTTACTTTTTCTGCAATTGTAGCTCCGTATTTATAGATGTTTACTGATAAATCTTTACAGTTATCCATCAAATAAATCCAGTTATCGTAGGCTGCAGTGTAATTTTTAGATAAAAAATCTGGTTTGAACAAGTTGTACTTAATGGTACACTCTCTTTTCAAATCATCCTGTGCATTGGTTTTTGCAGAGACAATAAATAATGATATTGCTAGTAAAAACGTAATTTTCTTCATTTTTTAAATTTTTAATTAGTCAATTCTTCTCTTGATGAACCAGTTAACGTCGGTCAAAGATAAGCTTAATCTTAAATTAAAGTAACTTTCTTGAATTAAATTGTTAGCGGTTGAACCTCTTTGTCCATATTCCATACCAACGTTTAAGGTCGATAGTCCTTTCAATGGTATACCTAAACCAAAAGATATGCCAAAATCTTTAATAGAAGTAAAATTTGTATTTGAACCAGTGGCATCCACCAGTAATCCTGTGTCCTCAAATCGCAGTCCAGCCCTGTAGGTTACACGATCAAAAAAGCTTGAAATCGAGTTCACTTTCGGCAACCAAAAACCACCTAGAGCAAATCGGTTGGAATTTCCATATCGGAATGTTGAATTGGTCGTACTTAGGAAACCAGAAGCTTGAAAGGCATCTTGCATTTCGTATTCCACTCCCGCATACCAGTGATCAGTTTTTCCAATTCCAATTCCGAAGGTACTATTCACAGGAAGCCTAAACTCTCCTGAAATCCCCGAAGTACTTAAGGTATCTCTTGGAACTTGATTGGCTCCTAGCAACACTACAGAATACAAGTAGTCATCTCCTGTAACACTCAATGCGTTCTCCAATTTAACGGCCGCACCTGCTGTAATTAATAGGTCATTTTTTGTTTTCTTTTGATACTGAGCTCCTACTTTTAAAGAGGTTCCTCGGATCTGGGTGGTTTCTTCATATTTGGTACCTAAAGAAACACCTATTCTTTGATCGATAATGGAATTGGTCGTGTTACCGAAGTTGAAACTTGCCTCAGCTCCCAAAGAAAGATCTTTGAAAAACTTCATTCCAACATTAAAATAAATTCGATTGACACCACCATTCCCCTCAAATAAAGAAAGTTGCTCTAGGTCTCCATTCGCGTCCAAAATTCCATTTTGCAATTCGTAACCTACTGATGATAGTGGTTGGATCCCCACTGCAAATCCGGCTCTGTCTCCCACTGGGAAACCAACGGCCACATAATTAAAGGTGGTAAGCGTTGAGCTTTGCGTGGATGTATTGGATTTCAAGGTAATATCCTTATTGGACGCTCCAAATCCATAGGTGGTATATCTCAAATTGGCAATCGCAGCCGGATTGGTAAAGTTGAGGTACTTGTAATTGTTGTAGGCAACTCCAATACCTCCCATACCAGCTTGTTCCACCGTTACAGCACTAAATTCCTCACCAATTCCAAAAAAAGAGTAGGGTGATAAAGATGTTCTTTGAGAAAAAAGTGAAATTGATGAAAAGAATAAAACGTAGACTAAAAACTTTTTAATCATAGATTGCGGTTGAGAATCAATATTTCATTTAATCCAAATAGGAGAAAATTTTGATTGGCAAATATGGTACTTTTTAATTGTTTTGACAAGAAATTTGAGTCTCCTCCTGTTAAAACAACTGTTAAATGGCCATATCTGTCCTCATACTGTTGCATGACTCCCTTAATTTCATTCAAAACTCCGTTGATCACGCCCGAATGGATGCTATCCTGTGTATCCGTTCCGACAAAATCTTCCAGATCCTCTGCCTGTAATTTGGGTAGATTGGCCGTGTAATGATTCAAGGCATTGTAGCGCATTTGCAAACCAGGTGAAATGGCTCCTCCCAAATACTTGTTTTCTGCTGATAAAAAGTCGAACGTAATACAAGTACCTGCATCGATGATTAAGGTATTCTGAGAAGGAAATCTTTTGCTCGCCGCAGCCACCAAAGCAATGCGATCTACACCTAAGGTATTTGGCGATTTGTATGCATTCTCAAAAGGAAGTTTTACATAATGATTAACAGAAAAAACCGGCAACATTTCATTCAGTTCATCCAATATTTTTTCATCAACAACCGCAACCGAAGACAACACGGCATGTTGTAATGGGTACTTTTCGCACAACGCTTTTACTGAATTTAGAATCCTCACTTTTTCAACAATCACTACCTCCAAAGAGTTATTTTCCTCAAACACAGCGAGCTTGGTTCTGGTATTCCCGACATCTATTGCTAAATTCATGATGGTAAAAATATGAAAGCCATTTTAAACAACATTTTTCTAAAAATTGTTTAGCAGGTTATAAAAATACGTTTTATATTTGCATCCGCTGAAAAGCTGGTGCCTTAGCTCAGTTGGTAGAGCAAAGGACTGAAAATCCTTGTGTCCCTGGTTCGATTCCTGGAGGCACCACTTAAAAAACCCGAACATTCGTTCGGGTTTTTTTATATCATTTGTAAGGTACTTACTTCTAAATTGGTCAATTCTCGCCAGTGTCCTCGTGGCAAGTTCTTCTTGGTAAGCTGGGCGAAAATAACGCGATCCAACTTCACCACCTTGTAACCGACATGCTCAAAAATCTTTCGAACAATGCGGTTTCGGCCCGAATGAATTTCGATACCGACTTCGGTTCTGGATTGTCCTTCAATAAAGGAAACAGCATCAATAAACACTTTGCGCCCTTCAATGATTACATCACCTCTTAGTTTTTCCAAATCTTTCAAGGTAAATTTTCGATCTAAGGATGCATGGTACAATTTGCGTACGTTGTGCTTCGGATGGGTTAAGCGCTTTGCCAAATCTCCATCATTGGTAAACAATAGCAACCCAGTTGTATTGCGATCCAATCTTCCCACTGGATAAATTCTTTCTTTGGTAGCATTCCCTACCAAGTCCATCACGGTACGACGTCCTCGATCATCATCCATGGTAGTGATGTAGTTCTTGGGTTTGTTTAACAGAATGTATCGCTTTTTTTCAGCAGCAATCGTGGTACCATCAAATTTAACCTCATCAGTGGGTTGAACTTTGTAACCCATTTCGGTAATAAGTTTGCCATTTACCTGAACGCTTCCTTGCTGAATAAAAACATCAGCCTCTCTTCGAGAACATACTCCCGCATTTGCGATGTACTTGTTCAATCGGATTCCGTTTTGAGAATTGGAAGGTTTGTTGGATTTAGGTGCTTTTGGTCGCGAGGATTGATGCTTTCTGTCATGTCGTCCTCTCGACGATTTTCTATTAGAATTCATGTCTTAAAATTTCTGCAAAGCTAATCAAATGAAGTGATAACTAAGCTTGTTTATTACTTTTTCGACAATAAGTGAGGTATCAATAAACACCAAGCTAAAAACCCCTGCCAAAAGTAGTAGTTTGATAATGTTATGCAACAGGCGGTATTGATTGGTGGTATGGGATCTCCAAAGGAATATTCCCGTGAATAAGATGACCCCAAGCGATAAGTAAAAATAATACCGCATCAATGCCAGTTCGGGATACTCGAAAAGAACAATCACCGGAATGATGGTGCTTGCCAGCAATACGGTGGATAGCTGTTTGGTCTTCACCTCTCCATAAGTAACCGTGTAGGTGTTGTAATTATGAACCAAAGCACCTTTGAAATTTCCCAAGTCTTTGATTAACTCGCGAGCCATCAGCAGGAAGAATAAAAAGATGGCGTGGGTAAAGATAAAACCACTAAAATTTTTAAAGTGAATAAAGACCACAAAGAAAGGCATGATGGTTAACACGGTCGCGGTCAACAATCCAATGAAGGGATATTTTTTCAGTTTGTGCGAATACAACCAAATGCCAAAAATATAGACTACAAAAAAACCAGCTGCTTTGAAAGAAACCAAAGCACCGAACAAAAACCCTAAAAAGTTTAAAAAGAAATAGAGCGACAACTTCACCTCTTGTCGCACGTAATTGTCGATTCCGGTTTTGATGGGTCGGTTGATTTGATCGATCTTTTCATCGTAAAAATGATTGATGATATATCCCGCTGATACCACACATACAGTGGCCAAAATCAGGTAATGCAAATGCAAGTCAAAAAGAATTTGGGATAGCGATTTTTCCGGCGAAAAAATAAAGATGGATGCCAGGTATTGTGCAGCAATTAATACCAAAATATTATAGCCTCGCACAACAGAAAACAAGCTGAATATTGTAAGAAGAAAGGATTTGACTTTTGGAGGCATACCCTAAAATTAGAATCTATATACCAATTCTAATTTGTAGTTTTCCAAGCTCTTTTTTGCCTTTTCAAAATCCTCTGTGAAACCTAAAATGTATCCGCCACCACCTGAACCACAAAGTTTCAAGTAGTAATCATTGGTATGAATGCCCTGTTCCCATACTTTGTGAAAAGCTTTTGGTATCATGGGCTTGAAGTTGTGCAACACCACTTTTGATAACTTCTTCACATTTCCAAACAATGAGTTGACGTTACCATTTAAAAAGTCCTCAATACAAGCATCGGTGTATAAAGAAAATTCTTCGCTAAGCATTTTTCGGAAACCTTCGTTCTTCATTTTATTCATGAAGATGTTCACCATAGGTTCGGTTTCTCCAACCTGCTCAGAATCCAATAAGAAGACCGCTCCTTTTCCTTCTTTTTGTGAAGGAATACCAGCAGGCTCAATATTTTCTTTGGAATTAATTAAAATCGGCAAACTTAGGTAGCTATTCAAAGGATCTAAACCAGAACTCTTCCCATGGAAGAAAGATTCCATTTCGGAGAAAATCTTTTTTAACTCGAGTAATTTTTCTCTAGTTAAGTTTTCAAGAACCGTGATTTTGTCCAAAGCATACTCGTCGTACACAGAGGCCACCAAAGCGCCACTACTACCAACACCATAACCTTGGGGAATGGATGAATCGAAGTACATTCCTTGTTGCAAATCCTTTTCAAAGCTTTCGAAGTCGAAAGAAACCAAGTCTGAATTCAGCGATTTCAAGTACTCGAAAAACTTCCACAATCCTTCGTTGGATTCCTTGGAAGCTCCTTCCAATTCTTTCGTTGACTTCAAAGCACCTCTAAAATTGTTGTACGGAATGGCAAGGCCTTTGGAATCTTTTATGATCCCATATTCACCGAACAAAAGTATTTTAGCGTAAAACAAAGGTCCTTTCATTGCTTTTGATTTGCGACAAAATTACTAATTAATATGTTAAGATATTGTTAGTTCTCGTTTTTATAGTAAGTTTTCCAGACGCCAACCTTCTCACCTCCACTGTATTTGCCCTTTTGTTTGATCTTTCCGGACTTATAATACACCTTCCAATTTCCTTCTCTCAAACCATTTTCATAAACCCCAACTTCTCGTAGTTCACCAGTATCATAATACTCATAAAAGCGACCCTCAATCTTGCCTTTCACATAGGTGGTTTTGCGGAAAATATTTCGATTTTTGTAGTAATAGGTAACTTGCCCTTCTCGTTTATTCCCAACTTTGTAGTACTTGGCTTGCGACTGGGAAGTTTCCCTCAAATTCGCATCCAACCAAATAATTTCTTGGTTGTCCATATTCGCAAAGAGAAATGCAAAAATTACAATTGCAGTGGATAAATAGGCTTTCATTTGATTGATCTAAAAACGCTAAAGCAATTGTTCGGCTCCCGAACTCACTTCATCACAAATGTAATGATTTTTTTCACAGAACCTAGAGAGCTCATCTTCAATAAATTGCAACACCATTTTCTCTTCCGACTTCGGATAAAGTACATGCACATTGGCTCCAGCATCCAAGGTGAAACAAATGTTGCTTTGAGTTCTTTCTCTAAATGCCCATAGTGCATTGATAATCTCCAAAGTATTTGGTTTCATCAAGATGAAATACGGATTGCTAGTAAGCATCATCGCATGAAGGGTCAATGCCTCACTTTCCACCAGATTGATGAAAGCTTTTTGATCTCCATTTTCCAAAATCGTTGTGAGCTTTAACAAGTTCTCATTGGCCTGCTCAAAACGCTGACTCGCAAAGGGATGGTTGTGCATCAATTGGTGACCCACCGTGCTCGATACTTGTTTCTGGCCCTTATCGACCAATAAAATAGTATCGCAGTAATTTTTGAAATTATCATGAATTTTTCCGGCAAACGGGATTCCGAATAAATCCGAACTACCTTCAATCTCTGCATGTGCTCCCCAGATGACCAAAGGCCCTTCGATACTTCTACTAGCACTACCAGAACCAAGTCGGGCTAAAAAGGAAGCTTTTTTGTTGAAATCAGCCTCCGTTAATGAGGGATTCAGTGCTTTTTCCAGACTCATAATACACAAAGCCATGGCCGACATGCCACTTGCCGAAGACGCGATTCCGCTACTATGCGGAAAAGAATTCTCTGAAGAAATGGTCAGGTGATATTGCTTCAAATAAGGACAAAAGGCATCAATACGTTCGAAGAAACTTTCAATTTTGGGTTTGAAATCATCTTTTTTCTTCCCTTCAAAAATAAAATCGAAGCTTACCTTATCGGACTCAGCTTTCTTCTTAAAATCAATCTTGGTAATCGTATGACTATTCTTCAGGGTAAAACTGATCGAAGCATTTTTTGGTATCTGCGGATGGCTTTTGCCCCAATATTTCACCAATGCGATATTACTCGGAGATTTCCAAGAAAAGGAGGCTTCGGCCACCTCTTTCGAAATTGTTTGTACGTCAAATTCAAACACCATAGATGCATTTTATTGAGGGTCAAAGATAAAACTATTTTCAGGGTTATTCACTAGGTTATTTTTTGGGTATTTTTGCAGTGTGAATTCGATCAAACCTGTCTTTGTGTTATTAAACGGACTACCTCCAACAAATTTTGAGATTGCAAACTCTTATGATTTGATTTGTGCCACGGATGGGGCCTATGATCACCTAGTCGATAAAGAGATCACTCCGAATCTTGTTTCTGGCGATTTTGATTCCATTTCCAATATACCGAAAGACATCCCTACTCTTCATACTCCTGATCAGGACTATACCGATTTTGAAAAATTATTGCATCATTTGCACCAAGAGGGTCATGAGGAAATTCATGTTTATGGAGCAAGCGGAAAGGAACAAGATCATTTTTTGGGGAATATTCATGTGGCCTTGGTGTGGAAGGAACAACTGAACATCGTTTTTTATGATGATTATGGAACCCATCGATTGATTCCAAAATCGTTTCAAGCTTCCAATGTAAAAGGAAAGAACGTCTCTATTTACCCTTTTCCTGAAGCCGAAGAAATTAGCACAGAAGGATTGGAATTTCCACTAAATGGAGAGGCATTGAAAATCGGAAAACGAATCGGTATACGAAACAAAGCCATCAACGACCAAATACAAATTAACTATACCAAGGGAAATTTATTGGTATTTATAAGTCATTAAATTATGCGAAAAATCAAGCTTTTGTGGGACTTTCGAGGTCCAGATGCCAAAGAGATGGCCGTTCATCACGCTAAACACCTTCAAGAGTTTGCGACGATTGAAAACTTACCTTATCATGAAGTAGATCATCATGAATTGAACCCCATGTTGTGTTCCGCTTTTATTGTGGTGGATGAATCGCATATGAAAGTCTTTAGAGATGCTCTCAAACCACAGCGCGGGGAACTGGCTAAATAATAGTACCTTTAGGGTGATTGATACCGTCATCAATTCTAAGCTAAATACCTGACTTATGAAACTTCCAAAAATTCTTTTCACGCATCTTTTCATTCTAATCCTAAGCAGCTCCTCTTTCGCACAAAGTTTGGTGGGGGCTTGGGAAAGCTTTGAAGAAAAAAACAACAAAACCATACGAAGTGTACTAATTGTTTCCGATGAGTTTCAAGTCTTGACAAAATTTGACAAGGAGACTGGGGCTTTTATTGAAACCAATGGTGGCAGTTGGAAACTCAAAGACGGATTGATGACTGAGGTGGTTGAATTCCATACCAGCGATACAAGTGCTATTGGAAAATCATTTAGTTTCAAGATCAAACTGTCACAAAACAAGATTGAAATTCCAGCATCTGGAGCAGTTTTTACCAGAATTGATGATGCAAAACCTGGAGCCTTGCAAGGCGCATGGTTGATGTCGGGAAGAGTGCGCAACGGAAAAACACAATTGCGAAATACCGATCGTCCGCGAAAAACCATGAAGATATTATCCGGAACACGATTCCAATGGATTGCCTACAATATTGCTACCAAAGAATTTAAAGGTACGGGTGGTGGAACCTACACTACCATTGATGGCAAATACACCGAACAAATCGAGTTCTTCTCGAGAGACAACAATAAAGTTGGACTAAAACTTCCTTTCGATTTTGAATTGGTAGAAGGAAAATGGCATCACAAAGGGTTCTCAAGCAAAGGGGCTGCCATGCATGAAATCTGGAGTAAGAGAGACTAAAAACGACCTTTTAGAGCCTCGGAAACCATCCACCCTCCTGTCCAAGCATTCTGAAAATTGAATCCACCTGTTACGGCATCGATATCAATAACCTCTCCAATCAAGAACAAATTGGAATGCAGTTTGCTTTCAAAGGTTTTAAAGTTGATTTCCTTCAGACTCACCCCTCCTGCTGTTACAAATTCTTCCTTAAAAGTACTTTTCCCTTGAGCATGAAAAACACAGGCTGTTAATCGATTCGCTAGGGTTTCCAATTCCTTTTTGCGCAGATCGGCCCAATTCTTATTCGAATCAATTCCGGCTGAAATCACTAATTTTTCCCAAAGACGCCTCGGAATTTCTGGGTACATGGATTTTGCTACTACCTTTTTATTGGATGCATCAGATTTAAATTCCCAAAGCTCCTCCTCTACATCTGTAAAGGGCTTTGAAATCCAATTTACTTGTACTTGGTACTGATAATTCATTCCATGCAATACACGAGCTCCAAATGCAGATAATTTCAATACTGCCGGACCACTCAATCCCCAGTGGGTAATGAGCAAAGGACCTGAATTCTCAAGCTTGGTTTTTAACAATGAAACAGTTGCATTAGGAACAGACACTCCTGGCAAATCGGTCAGTAAGTCGTCCTTGATATTAAACGTAAATAAGGAAGGTACCGGAGGAACTAGGGAATGTTCCAATTGTCCTAATATTTTCCAAGCCTGTTTGCTACTTCCTGTTGCGAAAACAACCGCGTCGCATACCAAGTTCTCCTTTTTGGTCTTCACCATCCATTGGGCCTTCTTTTTTTCCAACCCAATGACCCCACAATTCTTTCGAATCTCAATATTAAGTTCCTTCGTTTTTTGCAAGAAACAGTCGATGATGGTTTGCGAAGAGTTTGATTCTGGAAAGACTCGGCCATCTTCTTCAATTTTCAGTGGGATTCCATTGGCATCAAACCACTCGAAAGTATCACCTGTCATGAAGGTATGAAAAGGACCTCGTAGTTCCTTTTCACCACGAGGATAGAAACTGGTCAATTCTGCTGGGTCAAAACAAGCATGGGTTACATTGCATCGACCTCCACCAGAAATTTTTACCTTTTGAAGTACCTCACTTCCTTTTTCAAGAATGCTAATGTCTAGATCTGGATTCTTCTCCTTGGCATTGATGGCCGCGAAGAATCCCGCTGCGCCTCCTCCTACGACAATTACTTTTTTCATAAAATCATTTCGTCGTAGCTCAACACTGTTTTATATCCACGGTTTTTGAAGTAGGAAGGCGTGTCTTCATCACCAGTAACCATTACAAAATCACCGCCCCAACCACCGAGGCTCTTTACGGTACCTGGGAAATCTGAAAAGTATTGGTCCTTCACTTTGGGAAGTTCCAAAATTCCTGAAATGAGATCCTCATGTTCGTTGATCAGTCGTTCAAACTTTTTAAATTTCGAAGTTTTGGAGATGGCTTTGGTAATCTTATTGATGGCCTTTATTTCATCTTTTAAATTGCCGCGTTTGTCATAAAACAGGTTGATGGATTCGCGGCTGTTTTGTTTCTTATTGAGATAAACAAAGAAGATTTTATTCGCAAACTTGGGACGAAAGCTGGATTTTGAAACAATAGGCAAACCTTCCTCCAATCGATAAAAAATCGGAAAATCGTTTTGTGCACAAGCAATATCATAGCCACTTCCTTTGAAAGCATTTTTGAGAAGCTTGTAGGCATCCACTTCAGCCCAAGAAGCGACGTTGTTGATTAAAGTAGATGAGCTTCCCAATCCCCAATTCCGTGGAAAGGACAAATGAGTCTTCACTCGAAATCCGCCTTCAGTCACCAAGAAATCTGGATTCATTTTTTGCGCTTCGTACAGGATGATTTGCAATACCTCCGCAATCATCTCTTGATTGCCTTCCACTCCAGAAATAAAGGTGGCGGACTTGATCTGCAATTTTGGTAGCGAATACACCGCTTCAAACCAACATTGATTCAAATGGTCAAAACTCGACCAAACAATTTCGTTATTCGAAATCGGCGTTACTTGTAAATCTTGACCAAACTTGGTTGGCAAAGCCAAGGCCGTGGCACCTTCTAAGACAAGGTACTCTGCAGTTAACAATAATTTACCGTTCGAATAATAATGCATTATAACAATCCAAATTGTTTACAATGGTGCGTAAAATGTTTTGTATGAAACTTTATCCAATATTGGTAATCAAGCGGACCAAAGAAAGGATGTATCACAATCTTTTCGGGATCTTCTTGAAAGGCCTGATCGAAGGCTTTTACTTGATCAACCAATTCGTCAATGGCCTTTTCCAATGATTCAAATTCGACAGGAACGGGTCCTTCAGACAAGAAGGAAGCTTTAAATCCTACTTGCAATTCGCCGTCCGTATCTAAAAATGGTTTTCTTCTTGCTGCTTTCTCTTCCTCCACAAAAGCATTGACTTTCCAGTTTCCATTGGATATTTTCACAACGGTCGCCAAATGTTCTACCATCTGCTGGGCATTCATGCGTCCAAAAAGCGGTGGGGTATCGACTTTCAGTTTGCTCAAAACAGCCCTGAGCTCGTCTTCCTTTTGAAAAGCAACCCAGTGTTTTGGCTTTGAGCTACGTAGTGTTGTTAGATAGTTCAATACGGCACTATGAGAAACCGTTTTGGATGAAAAATACCGCACTACTTTTTTCTTTTCTTGTTCGGTAGCGTTTTGCTGATTCAAAATATTCATCAGGTGCATTTTCATATGTCCATGCTGAATTCCTTTGGTGGTCAATGCTCTGAGTGCCGCAAAGTTCTGTGCCAAGCCCGCGGCTGCAATGATTTGCATCAATTCTCTAGCGTTTGGTTTTTTCAATATTTCCAAAGACAATTTTGCCAATGGATGTAAGGCTGTTAGTCCGCCTACCGTTCCCACAGCCATGGGTACGTCAATCCAAAATCGGAACGTATCATTATCAAGGCTGCAATGGGACAAACTCGAATAATGTCCGTCTTTCGAAGCATAGGCATGGACGCCAGCTTCTACAGCTCTAAAATCATTTCCAGTAGCTAAAATCACAGCATCGATGCCATTCATTATTCCTTTGTTATGGGTCACCGCTCGATAGGGCTCCACCTCCGCTATTCGAACAGCTTGATAAAATTTACTGGCAAATTGATGCGGATTTTCAACACCCAAATCCTCAATCTTACAGGAAACCTCAGCACGCACCAAACATTCTGGTACGTAGTTCGATAAAATACTCATAATGATTTCGATATCATCATTCTTGAACTTCTGAGCAATGGCTTCCAAACAAGAATTGATGAAATTGGCTCCCATGGAGTCTTTGGTTTCAAAATGGACTTCAATCTGGTAGTAGTTATCCAGTTTCTCGGTGCAATCCTTCAATTGAATGTCCAGAATTCCACCACCTCGTTTCTCCATATTGGCCGAAATCGACGCAGTAGCTGCTCTAAGCTCAGTCCGATTGGCATCAAAGTATTTCTTTAAGGCATCAAAAGACAGCGATGAAATAAAATGCACATGACCTACTTTTTTGGTTGAAATCACCTCGGTTTTGAATCCGCCTTTATCACTCCAAAACTTTGCAGTCAGAGCCGCGGCTGCGACCACAGAGCTTTCTTCAATCACCATGGGAATCACATAATTCTCGTCATTAATTACGAAGTTCGGAGCAATTCCGAAGGGTAAGTAATAATTGGTGATGGTATTTTCAATAAAGTCGTCGTGCAGTTTTTGCAAATCCTTGTTATCATTCCAATACTGTTTGATGATGGATGTAACTTCAGCTGGATTTTGAAAATGATTTTCAGTAAGCCATTCAATTTTCTGTTCTTTAGAAAACTTCGAAAATCCGGAAATGAGTTGACTCATGTATCGTGTTTAAATAAAACAAAGATAAGGTATTCAAATAAGACTTTATCCTAAGAAAGCATGGCTCTTTGGAGCTTAACTATATACAAAAAAAACCTCAAATTTCATAGCAAAAAAGATTCTGTGTCCCGATTAATCCATAAGAAAATCCAATAGAAGAAAAAGCGGATTGGAATGCGGTTTGTTACTTGATTTATCAAAATGATAAATTAACTATAAATACATTCGAATTATGAAAAAAGAGACCATTACGCTGCTTTTAATTGCTATGATTTTTTCTAGCTGCGCTGTGATCAGACCAGGAGAGGTAGGTATCAAGCAAACCTTAGGAAAATTGTCTGACGATGTTCAAACAGAAGGAACTGTTTTCTACAACCCAATTACGAGTAAAATCGTTAAAGAATCTACACAGACAAAAAATATCAAACTATTCTTAACCCTACCGAGCAAGGAAGGTCTGAGCGTGAACTCAGAAATTTCCATTTTACACCGACTGGAAGGTGATAAGGTGGCTTCTGTATTGAAGAATCTAGGAAGGGATTACGAATCGGTCATCACTAGTGTATTCCGTTCGGCTGCCTCTGATGTTTGTGCGCAATTTTTTGCAAAAGACATGCACTCAGGTATGCGTGCCAACATTGAAGCTGAGATTTTGAAGAAGATGAAAGTGAACTTAGAAAAGCAGGCAGACGGAATAGAGCTAATTGCTGTTCTTATGAAAAGCATTCAATTACCGAGAGGTTTGGCAAGTTCGGTAGAAAGAAAGTTGCAAGCAGAACAAGACGCCATGCGCATGGAGTTTGTTCTAAAGCAAGAAAAATTAGAAGCGGAACGTAAAATTATTAATGCAAAAGGTGAAAGAGATGCCCAAATCATTATCTCTGAAGGATTGACCGATGGTATTATCAGAATCAAAGCCATTGAAGCTTTCAAGGCATTGTCGCAATCTGCGAACTCCAAAATCATCATTACCGATGGAAAAACACCATTGATGGTGAATGATGCTACTAAAAAAGAAGAGAAGACCACCAAGACCTCAAAGGCAAAAAAGAAAAAGTAATTCGCCTTTTTAAAGCCCAATTCTACTCCGAATTGGGCTTTTCTTTTTTGACTTCTATTCAATTTAAACCATTCTTTTAACTAATTTTTTGCTGATTTTTCCGTAAACTTGACAAAGTTTTATCAAACCAAGATTTAATGAGAAAAATTAGTCTAATTGCATTATTACTTCTTTTCATTCAATGCAATTCAACTTCAGACAATAATCAAGCAACCACAGGATCAAAAAACATAACTTTAGAAGAAATTTGGGGCGGTGCCTTTTCGACCGAACGCATGAACGCCTTGAATTCCATGAACGGCGATTTCTACTCCTTGTTAAACTACAATGAAGAAACCAATTCCTCTACGGTTGACAAATACAGTTATGCCACCCTTGAAAAAGTGGAAACGGTTGTTGACGGGAAGGATTTGAAAGACTTGCCTCGTTTCAGTTCCTACAGTTTTAACAATGACGAATCCAAGTTACTTCTTGGAACCAGCTTTAAAAAAGTATACCGTCGCTCTTTCAAAGGAACCTATTATGTCTATGACATTAAGAGTAAAAAGTTGCAATTGATTGGAAAAGACATCCAGGAACCAACTTTTTCTCCAGACAATAAAAAAGTAGCCTACGCCAAAGACAACAATTTATACATCAAGAATCTTTCTAACAATGCCGTAACAAAGGTAACGAGAGACGGAAAAACCAACAACATCATCAATGGTACAACCGATTGGGTGTACGAAGAGGAATTCGGATTTGTTCGTGCTTTCGAATGGAGCAAGAATAGTAGGTACATCGCCTTCCTTCGTTTTGACGAATCGAATGTTCGTCAGTTTGAAATGGGTGTAACGGGCAGCAAATTGTACCCAACTGAACATGTTTTTAAATATCCAAAAGCCGGAGAAGACAATGCGAAAGTGAGCTTGCATATGTACAATGTAGGGTCTCGCTCGACTAGAAAAATCGGATTGGGCAATTACGAATACATCGCGCGATTAAAGTGGTCGAATCAAGACAACATTTTAATTGCAACTACCTTGAACCGTCATCAGAATGATTTAAAATTACATTCAGTAAATGCCCTGCGTTCGAGCTCTTCGGTGTTATTGAACGAAACGGACAAGGCTTATGTAGACATCCATGACAACCTAACCTTTTTGAATGACGATAGTTTCATTTGGACCAGCGAGAAAGATGGTTACAATCACATTTACCATTACGACAAAAATGGAAAGTTGATCAATCAAGTGACCAAGGGCGAATGGGAAGTGACCAACTACTACGGATTCAATCCTTCAAAAAACACCATCTATTATCAGTCGGTAGAGAATGGTTCTATCAACCGAGGCGTGTACAGCATTGGTTTGGATGGATCCAATAAAAAACTGCTCAGCAATGAAGACGGAAACAATTCTGCTTCCTTCAGCAAAAACTTAAACTACTTCATCAATACCCATAGTTCGTCAACTACGCCACCGGTTTACGCCTTGTATTCGGCAGAGGGTGAAATGAAGAAGACCATTATTGACAATCAGAAATTCAAAGAGAAAATTGCCGAGTACAAAATGAGTCCGAAAGAATTTTCTACCATCAACATCAATGGAAACGACTTGAACATGTGGATGATCAAACCTGTTGATTTCAATGAGAATAAAGAGTATCCATTGTTAATGTATCAATATTCAGGTCCAGGCTCGCAGTCGGTTTCCAACCGTTGGAACGGAAGTAACGATTACTGGTATCAAATGTTGGCGCAGCAAGGCATCATCATAGCCTGTGTGGACGGTCGTGGAACCGGACTCAAAGGAAGCGATTTCAAAAAAATGACTTATAAAGAATTGGGTAAATTCGAAGTAGAAGATCAAATTGCGGCAGCAAAGAAATTGGGTGAATTACCATACATTGATGCGAACAATATCGGTATTTGGGGTTGGTCTTACGGAGGCTTTATGAGCACCAATTGTATTCTGAAAGGAAACGACGTGTTCTCTATGGCTATTGCAGTAGCACCGGTAACCTCATGGCGTTTTTATGATACGGTATATACCGAACGTTATATGAGAACTCCGCAAGAAAACGCTAGCGGATATGACGACAATTCTCCAATCAATTATGCCGATCAGTTAAAAGGAAAATACTTATTGGTGCACGGAACAGGAGACGACAACGTACATGCTCAGAACACCATGCGCATGATCAATGCATTGGTAGAAGCCAACAAACCTTTCGACCTGGCCATTTACCCAGATCGAGCGCACGGCATTTACAAAGGCAAAAACACACGTTTGCACCTCTATGAAAAAATGACTGCTTTTATAAAAGAAAACTTATCAAACCAAAATAGTAAAGAAGTAGAAATTAAAGGATAAAACTTAGATTATGAGTGATACAACAATCAAGCAAAAGGAATTATTTGGACATCCAGTCGGACTGTATATTTTATTTTTCACCGAGATGTGGGAGCGATTCTCCTACTACGGAATGCGTGCCATTTTGGTACTCTATTTGGTGGCTCAGACCGATGTAGAAAATGCCGGATTAGGGTGGACCAATGGAGAGGCATTGGCATTGTATGGATGGTATACCATGCTGGTATACGTAGCAGGAATTCCTGGTGGTTGGATTGCTGATAAAATTTTAGGTCAGAAGAAAGCCGTACTCTACGGTGGTATCCTTTTGGTAATTGGTCACAGTATTTTGGCCGTTGAAGAGTTATGGGCTTTTTATTCAGGTCTTGGCTTCATCATTTTGGGTGTAGGAATGCTCAAACCTAACATCTCTACCATGGTGGGTGGTTTGTACGAGCAAGGTGACATCCGAAGAGACAAAGGATTTACCATCTTCTATATCGGAATTAACTTAGGAGCCTTTCTTTCCAGTTTAATTGTTGGATATGTGGGTGAAGTTCACGGATGGCACTACGGATTCGGATTGGCCGGAATCGGAATGGCATTAGGTTTACTTCAGTACATGTTGGGTCAGAAATACTTAACCCATGTTGGTAATTTCTTAGGAGCTTCTGAGAAAGCAGAAGAAAAAGAATTGATGAACCAGCCATTGACCAAAGTTGAAAAAGACAGAGTGGTTGTTTTGCTCGTGTCTTTCTTATTGGTAATTGTCTTCTGGGGAGCTTTTGAACAGGCAGGTGGTTTGATGAACATCTACGCGATGGAGAACACCAACAGAATGTTAATGGGATGGGAAGTGCCAGCTTCTTGGTTCCAATCATTAAATGCCATGTTTATCATCTTCCTTGGAACTACGGTTGCGGGATATTGGGCCAAGCGTAAACTAAAAAATAAGGTTTCTACCTCACTCTTTAAGATGATCATCGGATTGATCATTATGGGTACTGGATTCTTCTTTATGTCGGCAGCTTCTGCTGAATTCCAAAGTACAGGTGCTTCTGCCATGTACTGGTTGGTTTTGGCCTATTTATTACATACAGTTGGAGAGCTTTGTATATCTCCTGTGGCCTTGTCTTATATCACCAAATTGGCGCCAGTGAAATACGGATCGTTGATGATGGGTGTGTATTTCGCCATGACCGGATTCGGAAACAAATTAGCAGGATTATTGGGTGAATCTGCCGAAGGATTGGGCGAATTCGCTGTGTTTACAGGAATTGCCGTTTTCTGTGTTGCCTTTGGATTCATTGTAATGATATTCAGAAAGAAATTAGAAGTATTAACTCACGGTGCTGAGGATAACGAGCACTAAAAAATCAACCAATCATGAGTCAATCTACCGATCAATTTTTTGAAACAAAAGTGATGGGACATCCTGCGGGATTGTTCGTATTGTTCTTTACCGAAATGTGGGAGCGTTTCTCCTACTATGGAATGCGCGCTATTTTAGTCATCTTCCTTACAGGGATGGTTGCTGGAGAAAACCCTGGCTGGGGCTGGGATAAATCGGCGGCCTTATCGTTACTAGGTACCTACGCCTTGTTCGTATACCTCACTCCTATTGTAGGTGGATGGTTGGCCGATAACAAAATTGGCTATCGCATGGCCGTTGTAATTGGTGCCTTACTCATGACCCTTGGTCATGCTTCCATGGCTGTAGAAACACCTACCTTCCTATACATCGGGATTACCTTTTTAATCATAGGGAACGGTTTTTTCAAGCCGAACATGACTTCCATTATTTCCAAAATGTACGAAGGACATGACGAAAAGAAAGATGGTGCTTACAACATTTTCTATATGGGTGTAAATGCTGGTGCTTTCTTGGGAATCATGCTTTGTGGTTGGATTGGTGAAAACGTGAGTTGGAGCTACGGATTCGGACTAGCGGGAATCTTTATGCTGTTAGGAATGGTGCAATTCTATTTTGCACAACCCTTGTTTGGGGACATTGGATCAAAACCAGATCCAGAAGCCCTTGCCGCAAAAGCAGCTGCTAAGGAAACATCAACTGGAGAAAAACTAAACAAATTCCTCACCATTGATTACTTGTTAATTGGGGTTTTTATCATATCCGCATTGATATTTATTATCAACGACCCCTTGAGTAAAATTGGTGGAAATAACATCCTGAATTTTACCGTGGCTGGAATGAGTGATTCCTTATTCTTTGCACTTTTAGCGGGAATCATCTTTATCGTCATTTTGGTGGTTCGTATTCCGAGGTATGAGCGGATTACTAGAGACCGAATGATTGCCTTTACCATCTTCTGTATTTTCACCATCTTCTTCTGGGCGGCTTTCGAGCAGGCTGCAGGGTCTCTACCACTGTACACAAGAGATTTTACGGATAGAGTATTAGAAGGAAGCGCAGCATCTATATTTAAGATTATCGACCTGATTGTAACGGTGGTTCCGATTGGTGTGATTACCTATGTATTGATCAGTTTATTCGGAAAAACATTTAAGAAAATCAGTCTTTCCAACATCGTCTTAGCCATTAGTTTTGTTATTATTTGGGCATTGGTGATTTACAAATTGTATGTGAATTTTAGCGCGGAAGCGAAGGAAGTTGAGATTACTTGGTTCGCCATTCTAAACTCCTTGTTCATTATCATCTTTGCTCCCTTATTCACCAAATGGTGGGATAGCAAATACAATCCCCCAGCAGCCTTTAAATACGGCTTGGGATTGATCATTATGGCCATCGGATTCGGATTGTTGGCCTTTGCCACCAGAAACGTTCCTTTAGGTGCTGAAACTGCGAAGTTGAGCATGATTTGGTTGGTACTAGCCTACCTATTCCATACCCTTGGAGAATTGTGTTTGTCACCCATGGGATTGTCCTATTTGAGCAAACTGATTCCAGCGCGTATGGTCGGATTTATGTTCGGAGTGTATTACCTATCCATCGCTATTGGAAATAAAATGGCGCACTATGTGGGTGGTGATATCGATAAGATCACGGAGGAAAGCGGATTGTCGTTCTTCTTCTTGATATTTACCATTGTGCCTGTGGTACTGGGATTGATATCTTTTGCGCTTCATCCAGTCTTAAAACGATTGATGCACGGCGTGAAATAAGATACTTTTTGTAATTTTGGTATGCCTTTTGCGACAAAAGAGAACATGAGAAAAATTCTAGTTTTATTAGCATTCAGCCTTTGTTTTGTTGGGTTTTCCCAAGAAAAAGTGAATTGGTTAGGTTTTGAAGAAGCCATCAAACTGAACAAAGAAAACCCCAAACCCATTCTTTTAGACGTGTATGCGGATTGGTGTGGATACTGTAAAAAAATGGATCGTGATACCTATGCAAATCCGACCATTGCCAAGTATATCAACGAGAATTTCTATGCCATTAAAATGAATGGTGAAGGCAAAGAAGACATCACGTACAAGGGTCACACCTTTAAATACCAGCAACAAGGTCGAATGCAATTCCACGAATTGGCGGCGGCTTTTTTGGAAGGTAAATTGTCCTATCCGACAACCATCTTCATGACCAAAGAAGAGCAATTCTTACAAAAGATTCCCGGGTATTTAGGTCCGCAGCGATTTGAAATTATTTTGGCCTACTTCAATACGGAAGCTTATAAGGACACGGACTGGGCAGATTTCGAAAAGAAATTCAAAGGCACCATTAAATAAATCAGTCTAACAAGTAGACTCCGTTTTCAGAAGTCGAATGAAAAGGGATTTGAAACTTCTCACTGGTTTCTTTCCACCGTTCTGCATAACTGCGATAATTAGACGCGTCGGCAACGATTTGTATTGGTTGTATGGATTTGATCATCCGTTCCAAATTGATCTTCGGTGAGTTTTTTAGGAGTACTACAGGATTCTGTACTGAGCTGGGATATGCACCCAAACTATCTACCAAAAGTATCGTTTGTTCTTTGAAGAAATACACATTGGAAGGATCTTTCTGTTCCACAACTTCAAGATGTTCTCGGGCCAAATACCCTTCCAAATACTCGGATATATTGGATACCTCATCCGAATTCAAAAGTTGAAGTTGATGCTGCCTGCGAGTCGCAATGATACTACTCCTACTTTTATGGAAGACCATAAACTCCGTCTTTTGAAGGCTGATTACCTTCTGAACAAAAAACTGAAGTTGCAGAGCCAAAATGGCTAGCAGTCCCAATACCAAATACCGATAGGATTTCTTTTGAAAAAATAGTAGAAAAGTCACGATCAACCAGTAACTTCCGATTAAGGCGGATTCAGACAAATACAATCCGTCTAACAAAAATTGTTCTTGCATACCAATCCATCCAATGACCTGATTCATCAGTCCAACCAACCTTTCTAAAAAGGAGGACAGCAACCCAATTTGAACATTCCACCATCCCAATAGCATGATGCATATGCCTCCTCCCAAGATGATTCCCAAAAAAGGAATGACCATTAGATTGGTCAGCCAAAAAAGCATGGGCACCTGATGAAAATAATAGATACTTAGTGGCAAAATAAGCACCTGGGCAGCCACAGAAACACTTAACAGTTGCCAGAAATAATCGAAGATTGTATTTCGAATACTTACCGCAGCATAGATCTTGGGTTGCAACCATACAATGCTAAATACCGCCAGGTAACTCATTTGAAATCCTACTTCAAACAGAAACATCGGTTTGAAAAGTAATAGGCAAAGCATGGAAGAAATTAAGGAATGGTAAATGGAGGTTTTGGAAAGTCGAAGCAAACCAATGGAAACAAAGGAAAACATGGTGACCGCCCGAACCACAGAAGCCGATAATCCTGTGAGCAAGGCAAACATCCACAGCAGGAATATCACCAGCATTGTTTTAAGGATTCGTCCTTTGGAAAAGGCTTCGAGCGGTTTCATTAGGAAATTCAATAGCAATAACAAGATACCCACATGCAATCCCGAAATGGCGAGGATATGAATGGCTCCTGCCTTAGCGTAGCCTTCTCGGAGCTCGTAAGAAATCCCATTTCGTTGTCCCAATAACAAGGCTTGTAATACCGAAAGCACTTCTTCAGAAAATCCCTGATTTGCCAAACCTCGAATAAGTCTAGCTCTGACCTGATTTGCATAGCCTTTCAAGGTATGCGGTTCTTTTTGGTGATGCAGATAGGTATTGGATTTCAAGAATACTTGCTGGGATACCTGCTGCCTTTTCAAATAGGCTCGATAGTCAAAATCATAAGGGTTTTTGGGAGGTGATATGTCCTGCAAGGGAGTCGTAAAAAAGATTTCATCATCCACTTTAAATTGAGTTACTGAATCCTTTTCTACATTCAAAAGTAGTTTCCCTAACACGGGTTGACTAGCTACTTGAACAACCGCTCCATAATAGCGATTGTTATAAGAATTAGCGCGCAATTCCTCGGTGATTCGGACTCGTATGACACTCCCCTCTTGCCAATAGTTTTGATAATAGTTCTCTGAATTGTTTGGTTCGGATTGATGGGTCAGAAAAAGTCCCAACAAAAAGAAAAGCAGGTAACTGCAAAAGGTTCTTGTAATTCTTCCAGCAAGGTAAAGGATCATCAAAAGGACTACAAGTAGCCCAAGTCCTTCTCGAAAGCCTACTGTCCAAAGTTGGTGATGATCCTGGAGGACAATCCCCAAACCATACAGCAACAGGAAATGAAGCGGAACATACCTTCCGTATTTTTTCATAGCTCGCAAAAGCTAAGAATCTACTGCAAATAGAAATTGAGGTTTTCCGCTATTTGGACTTCAGATATCCAATGATTTTTGAAGCCGTCGCTTCCGACGCTCCTTGTCCGCCTAATTGTTGTTCAAGGGCATCATAATCGGCAAGCATTTGCTTACGTCGGTCTCCCGCTAAAATGGCAGTCAATTCGCTTTTTAGGGCGTTGGAATTGAAATCGTTTTGAATCAGTTCTTTCACCACTTCTTTGTTCATGATCAAATTCACCAAAGAGATATACTCCAGGGTGATGATGCGTTTGGCAATCTGATAGGTAATGCTACTGGCCTTATAACAAACCACTTGTGGTACCTTGAACAAGGCTGTTTCCAAGGTGGCAGTTCCTGAAGTTACCAAGGCGGCCTTGGCAATGCTTAACAAATCATAGGTCTGATTATCGACAAACTTTACATCGTAATTGGAGGTAAACTGTTTGTAGAAAGACAGTGATTGACTCGGAGCTCCCGCAATCACAAATTGATAATTTGGAAATTCTTTGATCATGGTCAGCATCACGCTCAACATCTTGTTGATTTCTTGCTTTCTACTTCCCGGAAGTAAGGCGATAATTGGCTGGTCTGAGAGCTGGTATTTTTGACGAAACTCCTTTTCATCCATGGAAGTTCTGGTGGCTATGGCATCAATTAAGGGATGCCCCACAAAATCCACTTCGTAATCAAACTTTTTGTAGAAAGCTTTTTCAAAAGGCAGAATCACAAACATACGGTCTACGTATTGTTTGATAGCCTTCACACGACTGGATCTACTGGCCCATACTTGTGGTGAGATGTAGTAATTGGTATAAAATCCTTCTTGTTTGGCCCATTTGGCAATGCGCAAATTAAAGCCCGAGTTGTCGATCAAAATAATCACATCGGGTTGAAAGGCAACAATGTCTTTCTTACAGAGCTTGATAAACCCGAGCACCTTGGACAAATTGCTCAATACTTCCACGAACCCCATGAAGGCCCGGTCTTTGTAATGGCTCACCAAAGTTCCACCTACAGCCTGCATCAAATCACCACCCCAAAAGCGGATATTCGCATCCGGATCTTTTTCGAACAGTGCTTTCATCAAATTCGAGCCGTGCAAATCGCCCGAAGCTTCTCCTGAAATAATGTAATATTTCATAGTACAAATTTCAGAATAAAGGTGGTAATGGCAATGAGAATGGTGAATAATAAAACCCCTCTTGCTTTGTAATCTTCTTTCCTACGAATAAACACAAAAAAGACAAACAAGTTCGGAATGGCTGCTATAGACAAGATTTTGCCGTACAACTTGCCGTCTTCAATCATTTGTACAGATTTAGCAAAATCGACCGGTGAAAAGTATTCGATGTACAAAAACAATCCGAAGCAGGTAGCGATGATCGATACCAAAACTCCTATCAAAATTTGTTTGGCTATAACTCCCAAGAATTTAGTTTTTGAATCATGTGATGGGCTGTCAAATCAAACTGTACAGGTACCAGAGAAATGTATCCATTGTCCAAGGCATAGATGTCGGTATCCTGTCCCTTGTCTTTGCTCACAAACTCACCGGATAACCAATAGTATTCTTTTCCAAACGGACTCTTACGCTTGTCAAAATCCTCTTTCCAAACTCCGTTGGCCTGGCGACAAATTTTCACTCCTTTGATCTCTTTTTTAGGCAGACTCGGAATGTTCACATTCAACACAATGCCCTCTGGCAATCCGTTTAACAAGGTATTCAAGGTGATGTTCTTGATGAACTCCTCAGAAGGTTTGAAATCGGCATGCCATTTGAAATCCAACAACGAAAATCCAATAGCCGGAATTCCTTCAATCCCCGCTTCAATAGCCGCACTCATGGTACCCGAATAAATCACGTTGATCGAAGAATTAGAACCATGATTGATGCCCGATACACACAAATCGGGTCGGCGATTCAAAATCTCACTTACCGCCATTTTTACGCAATCGGCAGGCGTTCCGCTACAGGTATAT
>CEPZ01012811.1_pt1 | contig 48293 bp, 36 predicted proteins | sample 530461 | NCBI WGS metagenome assembly CEPZ01 (sample SAMEA2620106, study PRJEB7988) | marine metagenome | isolation source: saline water (ENVO:00002010), including
GATTGCGAAAAGTTTGTTAATCGAACCAACTTCCAAGTTAGCAGATAGAATTGACGGTGTAGCATCATAGGTTAGGTCATCAGAATTACTTTCTCCAGTATCTGAATCATTGATTAAATCGGGAGCATTTGGCTTTGAAGGCACCGCAGTATCCAAAACAAACGCGAGGACTGCGCTGGTATCTTGGACATTCCCAGCAGAGTCAATAGCAATCACACCAGCCGTATGGTATCCACTGGCTAAAGCGGTACTCACCCTGAACGTATCTGTGGTCACTTGTGACATTATCGAATCACGCCCAACGGATTCACCTGCATCAATAACTAACCTTAATGAATCTTTTGTGGCCGATAGGCCAGTGAATACAAAATGGGGTTGGGTCGTTTTTATGATGTTATCATTATTCTGAAACCCTGTATCATCTGCTTCTAACAGATCCGGTGCAATGGGCACAGCCGGTGGAATAGTGTCAATCCGAACGAAGGTATTGGTTGCATCAGAACCCCAGTTGCCTGCTACATCTTTTGCCACTGCCGTGACAAGATAGGTACCGTTGGCATAACTCGAAGGTGTCAAGTCTTTCGTCGTCGATGTAGTCACATCTCTAACAACTATAGAAGTTCGCGCAGCTAAAGTAGTGGCGTCTGAGGCCACTTTCAGGTAAACGGAATCCGTATTGGACAAATTAGTTAATGTAAATGTAGGCGTATCGTCTTTGGTTAATTTGTCCCCATCATCGATCCCTGTATCTGAAGATGATTTTAAAACTAAGACTGGTGTCCCGGGATCAGTTTGATCGACGGTCAGAGTCAGACTGGAAGCTGAACCAGTGGTCTGGTTCCCGGCTGCGTCCATAATTATGGCCCGGAACACCACTTCGTCACCGTCTGAAAAATTGGTGAGCTCTTCCAATTCTCGTATCGCTGCAGATGTGGACGCCCCATTGATGGTTACATACTTGTACCCATTAATATCCGATGAAGCGATGGTTGTCCAATCTATATAAAAGTCTGCATGATCTGATTGAACATAAGATGCGTTATTGTATAAAGATCCACTACCGATGTATTCATAAGATCCATCAGCTTCCGCTTCAATCATGATGCGGCCATTTTCTAATGTACCATCATTCGCAATCGGCATTTTGACCTTTACACCGGTATTATCTTCATTCCAGTAACCGTCTACCACTTCTCCTGCCACTGTTATTGTAATAACGCTATCAACTGTAAAGGCAGTGGGATCAGTTTCATCAACTGTTAAGGTAGTTGCGCTGACGCTGTGGGTGGTACTGTTCCCCGCTTTATCTGTTACAACTGCTTTAAAGCTAATCACATCTGGATTTGGATACTGGTCACTATATCCGCTTAATCCATCGATATTTGCCGCTGTTACACTTATTTTTTTATAACCTGCCGTTACATCACCAGCGAGGATTGAATTTGAGGACCCTATATTTTCATAGGTGTCGTTCGCTTCTGCGGTTAGTTGGATCGTCCCCCCTTCCAAACTGGCATCAGATGTACTTAATAGCACTTTAACGGTTGCTCCGGTATTATCCTCATTCCAGTATGTGGCCATAACGGTACCGCCAGTTGTCACAACCGAATCAACAGTATTGGCACCCGGTACAACACCGTCAATCCATAAGGGTTTTTTCTGCTTAAGCGCAGTGTCTTCAGCGATTCCTGGCAATGTCAGTGTAGCATTATTCCCGGCCACGTCTCGAATCGTTCCGCTATTCAGCGCAAGAGAACTGGTATTAATATAATTCAACTCAGCACTGTATTCATTCGCTGCAACAGTATATCTAAATATGATATCACTTGACCCCGTTCCTGAACTATAAGGCGCTGTGGATGTCGCAGTGCCGGGAGACTCATCTGTATCAAGAGCTAAATAAGGAGTACCAACAGTCGTTACAATATTTACAGTCCCGTTAAATTTTACAGTTATGGGCACAAGGTCACCGATTTTAAAAGGATTTGTATTGGTAGTGTCTGAGGATACATAGCTCACCGTTTGCGGTGTTTGGTCGACAGTAATTGTCGTACCGCTAGCCGTTCCTGTAGTCGCATTTCCAGCAACATCGTCAATCCGTGCATTTAACGTAACAACATCTTCATCAGAAAGACTGGTATTGATGGTCTCAAATTGAGCTGCTGTTATAGAAACAGTTACACTCCCACCCAAGTCACCATTGGCGATTTGAACTGAATCACCAACATCCTCATAAGAACTACTGGCGATTTTTCCAATGATTTGAATCCATCCATCTTCAAGTGTAGCATCATTTGCAACCGGGACAACCACAGTTAACCCTGTGTTATGTGAATTCCAATATCCGGATACAACCGGTTCTGTAACAGTAGTAACTGCACCCGTTGGAAATGCGCTTGGGTCAGTTTGATCTACGATTAATGTTGTTGATGAGGCTGTACCTGTCGTCTGGTTACCCGTGCCGCCGGCACCGTCGGCGTAATCTTCCAACAGACCAGTAAAGCTTATAGTTGCACCATCATCAAAACTGGTTATACCATCGACATCACTCTCAGCTGCGGTAATGGTCTTATTTGAATTTAAATCTCCGGATGCAATGGTATATGCAGAAGAAACATTTGCGTAGTTATTTGCACCAATTTTTGCCTGGATATACAACTTCCCATTTTCAAGGGAAGCATCATTTGCAATTGGGACGGTTACATTTATTCCAGTATTATCCTCGTTAAGATAACCGGAAACTACAGGGGCACCCATCGTAACCACAGTACCGGTTGGAAATGCAGAAGGTGAAACGCCATCAATATTAACCTCATAAGCGGTGGCCATAGTTCCTACATCAGGTAAGGTCAGCGTAGCATCATTACCTGCTGTGTCCCTTATATAAGTACCCGCGCTCAGCGAACTGGTATTGACATAATCTAGGTCAGTTGAATAGTGTGTTGACCCAACAGTGTACTCAAAAGTTACCGCAGAACCGGAAAGGCCTGATTTATCTACAGCCGAATTGGCTGATCCTGGAGTATTAGACGTATTTAACGTTAATTGGGGTGTACCGCTTATAGATACACTCTCACTAAAATTAACGACAATATCGACTGATTCTCCCAACTTGTAGTCGCCATTTGTACTTGTAACACCAGTAGCATCATTAGCGATGCTTGGTGCCGCCTGATCCACGGTAAGGGTGGTAGCACTGGCTGTCCCGGTAGTCGCATTACCTGATTTGTCGGTAATTATGGCTTGAAACTGAAGGACGTCTGTATTTGTAAACCCAGCGAGTTCTGTAACGTCAGTATTGCCTGTACCCGACCCAGATGCGGTCATCGTAATATTGGTGTTCAAATCATCGCTTTGAATATCATATGAGCCACCCAAGTTCTCATAATCACCGTCTGCTTCTGCGCGCAATTGTACGGTCCCGTCTGTGAGACTATTGTCATTTGCGATGGGTATTGTTACACTTACACCAGTATTTGATCCATTCCAATAATTTGCAGTCACATTTTGACCAGTCGTCACGACGGCCCCTACGCCGAATGCTGCCGGGTCATCGCCATCTACCCCAAAATATCCACCCGTGGCACTCTGGCTTAATGATGCATTTTCTCCTTGGCTGCCCCAATCCGGCGGAGTAGCCAATGTTAAGGTCGCCGTATTTCCAGCATAATCTTGAATATACCCCCCGGTCGCCGCACTTAAGGCGGTTGTATTCTGGTAGTCTAAATAGACCGAATAAGCACCGTCAGGAACAGACCAATCGAAAAATGCATACTGACTACCATCTGAATAACTATTACTTGTCACAATAGTTGTTTCACCATCATTAGATAGAAGTGTCAGTTTAGGCGCTCCATTAAAATTTATTTTTTCTGAGAAATCAACATAAAATTCTACTGTTGTGCCTTCTGCATACATCGAACCATTGGACATTTGACTAACTACACCATCAACGGTTGGTGCGGTCGTATCATAAGTAATGTTATTACGATTTTCTGTTACTGAATTTCCTGCTGCATCATTAAATGTTATTGCGATATCATAACGAGTACCATCAACCAGCCCGTCAAATGTTGTTGTAACTGTACTACTTGCAGTTGCACCATCCAAGGCATCGCTGTCTGTCTGAGTCGTCCCCGACCCACTTTCTTGCGTATAGGTGATTCCCCCAGTTGAAATCGCCTCTGATCCTATTGTAATTTTTATTTTATTTGAATTTGTATAGTTATCCAAAGCAGTAGTACTTGTACCATCGTTTAACTCTTTATCGTTTTCATCATAAACTTCATCTGCAATCGTTGGGAATGTTCTATCTATAACGTGATAATAATAGGTGCCATCAGTTTGGCCATTATCTAGTGTAATCCCATTATCAGTTTGTACCCTAGCACAAGCCCAATCGTCGCTGGTCCCAAGCTTTATGGCTATATATAGCCTTGAACCCTCGGCATCAGCCCAAGACCCTCCTATTGCTGTTAATATACTTGAGTAAGAAACATCAATATAATGTTCTGCCTGAGTAATATTCCCTCCACCATCAGGCGCCCAAATTGTACCGCCGCCGCCGCCGCCATCAACTCCTCCAATGGTTGCAATGTTATCAAATTGAGTACCTGTGCATCCACCGATAGCTGCACCAGAGGCAGTTTTTGCAACATAAACAGAAAGTTGTGTAAAATTTGCGTCAGGTGTAAAGTAAATCCTATAGTAAGATGCGTAATAGTTAAAATACCCTGCAACTAACTTGGCAGAAGTACCCGTTGTAATTACGTAAGCCGTATTTGATATTGAAGTATCTTCACCCGCTACGATCAATGAAACAAACAAAGATGCCTTAAGAAAAAGCCTGTTTAGAGTTTTGTATTTCAAATGAAAAATATTAACTATGGTTTGTAAGCTATAAACTCACCCCAAGCACCAGGATTCCATCCAGCCAACTAACAGTGCCGAGTTGGTTATTCTTATCATCAGTTACATTAAATGCAGTAGTGGACCGAAGTCCGAATCGAATATCCAAAGCATCACCTACTCCAAATCCATAAGAATTTTCCGCAATGATACCGAAGCCTTTCCCCACCATACCGCCGCCGAGGCGGACCAAACCGGGGCCGGCGGGAAAAGAGAGAATCCCTGTAACATGCACACCGGAGAACGTGCCGCCAATAGGTTTATAATTGGTGAAATTGAATGTGCCCACTTCGGCACCGAGCCTGAACCGTACCGGTCCCATTTGGAGCAGCATGGGAAACTCAAAAGCCGCTCTAAAATCAACACCAGAATTATATGTTCGTAACTGGTGATTGACAAAACTAGGCGAAGAGCCGATTATATTCAGTGTATAACCAAGACGAGTGGCCGTTTCCTGAATTGTTTCTTGTGGTTCGTCAGCAAAGTCTTCTGAGAAATCTTCTCCTTCATCATCGGCAAATTCATCTTCGGAAAATTCGTCTTCAAATCCTTCATCTTCAAATTCAAATCCTTCAAGATCCTCATCGCCAAGGTCTTCGTCTTCGGAAAAATCAAATTCTTCATCTAGCCCTTCATCTTCTTCCTCATCCCCCCAAAAGATCTCTTCAACAGAGTCATCTTCTTCATCCTGTGCATAAAGGTTAGTGAATGGTGTAAAAACCAGGAGCAGTCCTAGTATTAGATAAATGGGTAGCGAAATACGAGATCCTTGCTTCATGTCCAAACCTATTGTTTCAGGTTATGCGAAAATGGCCGTATTACGAGTAGAGTATTTTTAACTCGAATACGTACGTTGTCCGTTAATAATTTATTAGACAATCACCTAAGGAGGCAATAGAAGATATAATTTAAATTAACCGATAAAGTTGCCTTTATTATCTATATTTAGGCAACGCCTCACCTTCTACCCAAGGCGCGCCGGCCTTCATTAACTCTCGACCCATAGCAGCTAGAGCTTTTTGATTTTTCTCTATCTTTCCCTGAATGGTATCCAGCTGTTCCTCAGCAATGGCTAATCCTTCCCTAGCTGTATTTGTAGGACCGTAAGTAGAAAATTCCAATACCCGGCTTACAACAAACAGTCGACTACCTACATTGGGATTATTTTTTTCCCCCGGACCCATTTTGGATCGATTGCCATTTAACACTTCGTCCAAATCAAGGAGTTTCATTCTCAAATTGTAAAGTCGTGTATCCAAATCACCAACATCGGCTTTGGACTGGGCCAATGCAGTTCGCATACTTTTTACACGGTTCAATGTATTATCCAAGGCAATTTGTACTGCCGATCCTCGACGGGTGACATTTTCAAATTTTCTCCAAAATTTTGCCACTTGTTTAGGATTATCAGTTGCCAGAGCGCCCTCACGTAATTGCACTACCTGAAATTCCTGCGCATCAGATAATTGGGTTGTTTGACCATCAACCTGCTTAAACATCGTTACGCTAAAGGTACCCGGTGCTACCATGAATCCAGGCATTTGGTTGTTATTTGCATCCAGTCTAATCGCCGTGGGTGATGGGTACCTCAGATCCCAAGATACGCGGTGAAATCCTTTTTTCGCTGATCCATCAATTCGTCTAATCGTATTCCCGTTATTATTTTTTACTACAAGCATAATTTTGGGGTCCAGTTCACGTCGTTCATCCTCGACAACATCCCATCCAGGAAAATCAACATCGCTATTTTTTTCATTAGATGTCTTTTCTCTTTCTTGACGTATATCTTTTTTGGACTGCAGGTCATTACTTAAATGATAGGTGAAAACGGCACCAAAAGGTGGATTTGGGGCTGTAAAGTGTGAGTGCCCCTGAGTACCTTTGGGGCGATCGCCAAATCCTAGATGCGATCGGGGTATATACCACCACGCTTTTCTAACCGAAAACAGGGTGCCTTCCGCTTTCATTTGTTTTTCAGATAATTCACGCAGGACACTGTAATCATCAAAAATATAAAAACTTCGGCCAAAGGATGCGCCGATAAGATCTGTTTCTCTTTTATGAATTGCCAAATCACGGAAAGAAATGATTGGTACATTACCTTTTAATTTGATCCAGTGATCACCACCATTGATTGAAAAATAGATACCAAATTCCGTGGCGGCGAAAAGCAATTCTTGTTTTTCATGATCCTGCAATACACGCCAAGTCAAAGTGCGATCGGGGATATTATTAGTAATAGAACGCCAGGTCTTTCCTTTATCGGTACTTTTATACAAATAAGGCTGGTAATCCCCATATTTATGGTTATCCAGTGCCACATATACCGTGTTTACATCAAAATTATCCGCCTTAATATCGTTCACATAAGCCGTGGTTGGAACGCCGGGCAATTTTTTGACTTCGATTTTCCGCCAGTTTTTTCCACCATCTTCTGTTACATTAATAAATCCATCATCTGTACCGGCATAGATCATTCCTTCTTTTCGTGGCGATTCGGAAAGTGCCGTAACGGTATTATAATTTGACATTGCACCCACATCCCATGGGTTATCCCAGCTTTGCTTTTTTCCCATAATTGACAGGTTAAAACGATTTTCATTGCGCGTAAGATCGCCTGAAATAGCTGTCCATTTATCGCCACGATTTTCTGATTTCCAAACCCGCTGAGATGCAAAATAAAGGCGAGAAGGTTTATGGGGGCTTACCAGAATTGGTGCATCCCAATTATAACGTTCATAATCTTCACCAGCTGCTGGTTGTGGTTGCACATCCACCACTTCACCAGTGATCATGTCAATGCGCGCTAGCGTGCCCTGCTGTCTTTGACCATACATAATGTTGGGATTACCCGGCTCCGTAGCCGGTTGATGGCCATCCCAGTTTAAAACCACACGCCAATCTGAATTTTGTATTCCTTGCCAGTTATCGGTACGAGAAGGGCCTCCTTCTGTGTTATTATCCTGAGTCCCACCAAAAACATTATAAAATGGTTCTGCATCATCTACGGCCACATCATAAAACTGGGTAATGGGCAGATTGGCCATAAAGCGCCAGGTTTTTGTGTGGTCAAAACTTTCATAAAGACCGCCATCTGACCCTACCAACAAATAATCAGGATCACTCTTTCGAAAGGCAATGGCGTGGTTATCTCCATGTTTATGTTGTTCATTCATGCGGTAGAATGTTTTACCGCCATCCTCTGAAATCTGCATATTGGCATCCATCAGGTATAAGCGATCAAATTTGTGAGGCGATGCATAAAGTTCCTGGTAATAGTGTGGTCCAGTTGCACCTGCAACGGCATCCGACATTTTTTTCCAAGTCGCCCCACGATCGGTAGAACGATAGACACCACCCGTACGGCGGTCTAATTCAATGGCAGCGTAAATCACGTCCGGATTATGCCTGGATATATCTAGTCCAATTTTTCCCATGTTTGACTTTGGAAGACCACTGGATAGTTTTTGCCAAGTTTTACCGCCATCATCACTACGATGAATGCCAGATCCTGGTCCACCACCCATATAGGCAGCAATATTTCTATGCCGCTGCCAACTAACAAGATAAAGCCGATCTGGATTTCGAGAATCCATCACTAGTTCCGTTGCCCCAGTCCATTCATTATCGCTCCAAACATTGGTCCAGTTTTTGCCTCCATCAGTAGATTTATACACACCTCGATCGCCTCCTTTACTCCACAAAGGGCCCTGTGACGCTACCCAAACAACATTAGAATTTTCAGGATGGATCAATATTTTGGATACATGCTCTGAATCTTTCAATCCCATATTTTCCCAAGTTTTTCCGGCATCATCGCTGCGATATACGCCATCACCATAACCAAAATGGCGTCCGCCTAAATCTTCTCCAGTCCCTATCCAAACAATATGAGGGTTATTTGGATCAATAGTGACGCAACCTATAGAATAAGATCCTTGATCATCAAATATAGGTGTCCAGGTGACGCCAGCATTATTTGTCTTCCATACACCCCCTGAGCCAACTGTTACATACCAAATATTGTCATTTTCTGGATGTATGGCAATATCTGAAATCCGTCCTGACATTAATGCTGGCCCAATACTTCTGAATTTTAGACCAGTAAAATTGTCATCCGACCAGATATCATCTTTTTTGTTTTGCGATGATAAATTGGTTAGGAGAGATATAGTAAAAATGAAAGTTAAGTATTTATTATTGTATATCGATTTCATAAGAACTCCTATTGTACTTGGTCAACATGATTTATTTTAGCCAGAGGCGTTTCATAACGGAATTTACATAGTATTGTCCCACAAACAAAAAAGCCCCTGTGAGGAAGCTATTTTGTCGTTAGTATATAGTTCATACTACTTCAATAAGACTATCTTTCGGGTCTTAACAAAAGCCCTCGTCATAAAACGGGGCAATCTTCGGTGTAGCCCGTACGGGAGTCGAACCCGTGTTACTGCCTTGAGAGGGCGGCGTCCTGACCACTAGACGAACGGGCCATTGGTACACCCGGAAGGATTCGAACCCTCAACCTTTCGGTCCGTAGCCGAACGCTCTATCCAGTTGAGCTACGGGTGCATTTTATTGTCGGATTTTATGCTGGGGTGCAGGGACTCGAACCCCGACTGCCAGGGCCAGAACCTGGTGTCCTACCGTTAGACGACACCCCATTTAAATATCGTAAAAAAAGCGGCCGGAATTTAACCAGCCGCTTTTGTCACCCCAAAACCTATTTAATCGAAATATTAATCGATTTCCAGTACGTTAACCTGGAGTACTTCTTTACTGCTATAATCCTGAAGCCAAGCTACTACTTTGAGTCCTGTAATTTTCCAGGATATATCCGGATGGTTGATCCATTCGGAGCGCATGGTCCAGGTAAACGATTCTGTTTTATCCACACCGCTTTTTAATTCGATACGCGTCCCCGTGTCACCGGTTAATAACTCAATAACGGCGTCATAGTGCTCACTTAACCCATTGGCAGAATTAGGATATTTAACGGTGTCCATTACGGCGCCTACAAACAACCTTAAATCTTTGGAATTAGGAGTTGTTTTTAACGCATTCAGGTGTACATCGAAAGAAATATCATTTCCTGACCGGTTTCCGGACAGGTTAACGGTGTATAAACCTATATCATCCAAATAATCACGGGGATCACTTTTCCAGTTGTTAGTATTGGACCCAGAATCTTTACCATTGGTAAACATGTGCGGCGTATAATTATTTTCGTAATAATTATTCCGTGTCTGATTCATGGATGTATTGGCCAAATACATAGGGTCATTCCCCTGTCCCGGCCACCATACATGGTAAAAAATACGGGTCCATACCGTATCTAAATCCTTACCGATATAATTCACCGTTCCCGGCTTTAATGAGGCTTTTAAAATCCGCTCCGCGGATGCACATGGTCCTCAGGTGCTGGAAGTGAACATTTCGCTGAGAATTTTCCGGCGGATCACGCTTACGGCAACTTCAGCTTTGCCTTCTAACGCTGCTACCTTGGCCCTAATTTCTGTTGCCCCTTGACCTTTGGCTGTTACCAATCCATTGTCGTCAACGGTTGCGGCAGATTCATTCGAAGATGACCAGGTAATATCCGGTTCATCTATTTCCTGGCTTTTTTGGTCAATCACCAAGGCATATATCTGGACATTATTACCCGGCTTTAATACACTGTTCACCGGTGTAAGGACGATGGAGGTCGGTACCTGTTCTTCGCCCCCATTTTCCTCACATGAGAAAACTATAAAGGCTGGTGCCGATAAGGTTATAAATAATTTTTTAATTTTCGCTCCCAAATAAGTTAAAAAATTTACCTAAAACGATGAAATGATTCCAAGTTTATAACCGTTTTCAAAAGGCTGAATGTAGCGGCAAACACCGTTGCTGCAATATACGCCCCCGCGCAAGGAACCATAAGATAATGTTAACCGTGTTTTTTCACTTAAATTGTAAACGAATTCAAAATTGGCCCAGGTCAGGGATGTATCCCATAAGTTGTTCAATGCTTTTTCTATCGCATTATGTTTTCGATCATCTGCAACAACAATCCATTCTTCCGTATTTGAATAATCCATACTGAGCGTCGCAGACCATTTTGGCGATTTGGCCAATCCAAAAGAAACGAATCTATTGATCTGTTTATCCTTAAGAAAAATTGATGTAAAAGGTATATTTCCCATTGCAGGGTTGTTCGAAAAGGAATTCACTCCTTTTTTCTTTTCCTGGTATTCGAAAAGAATATCTACACTAAAGGCATTGTTAAACCGGTACGTGAAATGGGTCGGTATAGTTTGGGCTTCTAAAAATTCATAATTGTAGGATTTGAAATCCCCATAAACATGGTTAGAATAGATATCTATAACATCTTTTGTACTAGCGAAACCAATCATGAAATACACCCGGTTGAGAAATGCATAACCATTGATTTCCGTAAAAAATTCTTTAAAAGGATTGTACAGGGGATTGGTGGATGGAAATCCATTGACACCTCCCTTTTTCTGCCATTCCCAATTATCGTTCATCACCCACTCGTTATGGCGGCTGGATTGATAATAATGGATCGAAAGCATCGTTTCATCAAATAAAGGCCCTTCCGCCCTTATATGAAATCCCAACTCGTCATTGAAATCCATTTGGTGTGTAATCTTCCCTAACAGGTTTGTATTATGCTCTTTATAAACCGTTGGCATTTGTTGAAGTGTGAAGGCGCCGCCGGTATGGTTCACAAAATCCCATCGGGAAAAAGGTGACAGATCAGCAAAATGATAATTCTTATAGGAATATCCAAAAGACCAAGTCCCAAAATAAATATTCCCATCACCATACATTCCCAGTCCATCCACATCTTTGTTGACCAATTCAATATTAAAATCGGAAGATTCTCCAAAATAACTCAGGATAAAACTGTACATTTGGTGATTGATCGTATCCGATTGTTTTGTTCCTGGATTCGGATGATCTTCCACCGCTTTCAAAAATTGAAATCCTCCTGACCATTGGTTATAATTCAAACCGGCTAGGCCGGCAAAAACAGTGTTTTCAATTCCGTAATTGGGAATGCGGTTATCAAAATCGGTTACTTGATTGGATAATCGCCAAATCTCATGGGTTCCTCCCAACAGCTCAAATTGGAACCTATTATTCGACCAATTTACAAGTCCGCCTCGAAGGCCCGTATCCAAGTCAATAGATTGATCATCAACCATATTTAAAAGGAGGCCCCGGCCCCAAAATTCGTAAAGGTCACCAAGTTTTATTGTATATGAATCTTTTGAATATTCCAATCTCAATTTTCGAAGTCCCTTCACATTCCGGCCTAATTCCGGTGGATTCCCGAACTCCAACTGCATCCAGCCGTTCCAGTTTTTCCAATGAGCATTTAGGTCAATTCGATCTTCGGAAAAATTAAAATCATTCTCACTTTTCCCGTAACCGATATAAGCATTGCCAGAAAAGGATATTTGTGTCAATCCAACAGTGACCAGCAATAGGTTTGAAAGAAAACATCGCAAGAAATTCATTACAAGATCAGGATGTTTTTTTGAGCGCCGACCTTATTTCCTTTTCCATCTTCATTTCGTCGCCTGGAAGGTATCCATAATGTCTCCAAATGATTTTACCTCCTTTATCTATAAGAACATTGGTCGGCATAAGATTGCCGTTTAATTTTTTAAATATCTGGCTGTTTGGATCTAAAAACACATCAAACGAATATTTTTTAGATCGAATATAACTGCGAACCTGAGATAAACTTTTTTGGCTGTCGGTACTGATGGATAAAATAGTAAATCCATCTTTACTATACTTTTTTTCAAATTGATCTAAATAGACCATTTCCTTTTTACAAGGCGCACACCATGTGGCCCAAAAGTTAACCAATACAGGGCCTTTTTCTAGGTAGTCATGTAGCAAGGATGATTTTCCATCCAGCTTTTTCAGCTTAAGGTTAGGCACCTTATTTTGGCCGATGAGGTTGGGAAGGGTCAAAACTATGACACACAAAAGAGTCAGTTTTTTCATTATTTTATTTTTTGATATTATATTGATTAGAGCAGTTTGCTCAAGTAGCCGTGCAATTCATTTTCGGGAATGAATTTCAAACTCACACGGCTGATATTATTCGCCGCATTCACATCCATATTAAACCTATACGTCACAGGGATATCCACTGTTTCAAGGGCTACCTGCATGGACCATCCACCAACAGTGAAATCAATCAGAGGAGAAAAAAAATGAAACGGTTTATAAAGGACGCGGCTGCTGCCCAATCCGTGAATGCTTTGATCTGGTGAATCCACGAGGATCACTAAAGGTTTGCCATTCGAATCCAGTAGTTGAATAACCGGGATTGTACGGTATTGACCAAATTGAATTTTTTCTGAAATATCCTTAGGGAAATTATATTTATCCCGATTGAAATAAAATACAGTGAGATTTCCATCCTGCTTGAGCCCGGAGTACGGCAGGGAGGTGAGCATATCCTTAATAATATTTCCCTTTAGTCCGTAATTAACCGCCATGGTGATTTGGAATTCTTTACGATTTTCGGGATCATAATTAAATTGAGGACGCTGGAGGTTGACCTTATAGGGATTGTCCATTAAATTTCCCAAAACTTCAACCATCATATTGGTATTGAATTTATTTTCTGGGCGGGAATCTTTATAATTCTCTTTCGATAGATCGAGAACCCACTCACCATTCTCTTCCCGTAAACCCTTTGGATCAACTTCTCCACGGGCACCGATATTTAAATCCATTTCTTTTTCCAAACCTTTAATCGCCTCATCGATGGCTGAACTCACGTCAATGGCTTTTTCCCCATAAGTAGGCGGCGTGCGCATGCGCCTTCCTTCTGTCAAAGTGGGATAGGGGCCTTTTTCAGGCTTGGGTAAAAATGGCACCAGCATCGTATTCACGGATTCAGATAAAGAACGGTTGATCCCGGTTATATTGTTATAATCTCCTCGAATTTTTCTCTGGTCCACCGCATCCCAAGTGGCAATATTAACCAGTTGAACAGAAACTGATATTTTATCCAGCGCTCTTTCATACTTGCCCAGGATTAAAAAATTCTTAGTTCCCGGACGCTGCTGTAGCAATAGGGACCTATTAGTCATTACTTCTTCTAACCCGCTCTTATCCTTAAGGTAGATGCGGTCATGCTGGCTCAATTCAGAATTGACCATCTCTGCAAATGCATCCGACAGCCAGCCGATAGCCACATCATTTTTGATATTATCAAAAGGAATCACATAAATATGGAGTGATGGCGGTGCTGCCCTGATAACCCCTGCGATCAAAATAAGGGAAAAGATCGATTTAGATTTAGTCCACATCAGCTGTCAAGTTAGTTGGATTTAAGTGCTTTTCTCAATGCTAATTTTTCTTTCCGGACTGCATTTGTTTTTCAAGTTTGGCCCAGGCATCCCGCATAGGAACAGTGCGATTAAATATGGGTTTATCCCCCGCATCCGGATCTTTACAGAAATAACCCAATCGTTCAAATTGAACCGGTTCACCGACTTTTGCATTTTTTAATTCCGGTTCCATTTTACAATTGTTTAAAAGCGTTAATGAATTGGGATTAATGGCCTCGAGAAAATTCTCCATTGACCCCGGTGCCGGGACATTGAATAGGCGATCATACTTCCTTACCTCTGTATCGACGGCATGCTTGGCCGATACCCAGTGGAGGGTGGTTTTCACTTTACGTCTGTCGGGCGCGTTACCGCCTTTAGTCTCTGGATCATAAGTGCAATGCAATTCAGTAATGTTGCTATCATTATCTTTAACAACATTATTGCAGGTAATGAAATAGGCATAGCGCAGGCGCACTTCCCTACCTAGCCCAAGGCGGAAAAATTTCTTGGGAGGATCCTCCATAAAATCATCCCGCTCGATAAACAGTTCTCGGCTGAAGGGTACCTGCCTCTTTCCTGCTGATTCATCTTCTGGATTATTAACGGCCTCCAGGGTCTCCTCTTCACCTTCAGGATAATTGGTAATGACTACCTTCAGGGGATTTAGAACAGCCATGCGCCTTTCACAGCGCTTATTCAAATCTTGTCTCAGTGCCGATTCCAGTTTGGTCATCTCCATCACATTGTCCCGTTTGGCTATACCGATTTCCTCCATAAAATTTCTGATGGCGGCTGGTGTATATCCGCGGCGCCGTAAACCGGAAATGGTGGGCATTCGGGGATCATCCCACCCGGAAACATGGTTTTCATCCACCAATTGTTTCAGCATTCGCTTAGACATGATGGTATAACTCAAATTAAGGCGGGCAAATTCAATTTGCTGAGGATGATAAACACCCAACGCATCCAAATACCAATCATAAATGGGGCGGTGATCTTCAAATTCAAGTGAACACAAGGAATGGGTTACTCCTTCAATGGAATCCTCCAGTCCATGGGCCCAGTCGTACATGGGATAAATACACCAATCATCCTTGGTACGGTGGTGATGGGCATGAAGGATGCGGTAAACTACTGGATCACGCATATTCATATTGGAGTGGGCCATGTCAATTTTAGCCCTAAGGGTCCGGCTGCCATCGGGAAATTCACCATCTTTCATTCGTGTAAACAAATCAAGATTTTCTTTGATGGGTCGATTCCGATATTGACTTTCCTTCCCCGCTTCTGTCAAAGAACCACGGGTATCTTTGATTTCATCCGCTGTGAGATCACAGACATAGGCATTTCCAGACTTAACGAGGTCCACTGCGTAATCGTACATCTGCTGAAAATAATCGGAAGCAAAACAGAGTTTGTCCCACTCATACCCCAACCATTTTACATCCTCTTGGATGGCGCGGACGTATTCGTCCTCCTCCGCGATGGGGTTTGTATCATCAAAGCGGAGGTAGCACTTGCCCCCATATTCCTCGGCGATACTGAAACTCAGGCAAATGGCTTTGGCATGCCCGATGTGGAGATAGCCGTTGGGTTCCGGCGGGAAACGTGTATGGACACGGTTGTCGAATTTTTCCGTTACATTATCTTCATCAATAATCCGCTGAATAAAATGACGTGACTTGGTGTGTTCTTTCATTTAATTCGGTAATTTTTCTAAGGCTGTTTCAATTCGGCCTATGGTTGTATCCCGCCCCAGCAATTCCAAAATGTCAAAAATGGACGGCCCATTCGGCGAACCGCATACGGCCATTCGGACAGGCATAATGATTTTTCCCAATCCCATTTCGATAGATTCAGCGAATGATTTGAAAGATGTTTCCAGATCTTCCTTCCGCCAATTGGGTACTTTATCCATGTGCTCCAAAAAGGCAGTAATCCTTTCGTTTACCGATTCGTTCTTCCACCATTTTTTAAGGCCTGCTCTATCATATTCCTTAGGGGCATAAAAGAAATACTCTGACTGTCGAATGAATTCGGTTAGGGATTTGGCCCGTACTTTCAATAATTCAAGGATTGAGATGAGAAAAGAAATATCACTCCCTTTCCCCCAGTCAGGATGAATCTCCCGAATGGCATCCAAAAGAAATCCTGTTGATTTATTCATGACATGTTGACCGCTGACCCAATGGAGTTTTTTCTCATCCCAGACGGCCCCCTTTTTCTGGACTTGGGCAAGGTCAAATTTTTCAATCAATTCGTTCGGGGATAAAATTTCTTCTTCTGTACCGGGATTCCAACCCAGCAAGGCCAGGTAATTAATCAGACTTTCCGGCAGATATCCTTCATCCCTGAAATTCTGTACGCCTGGGGCACCGTGGCGTTTGCTTAGCCGTTTTTTATCGTGACCTAAAATCATGGGCAAATGGGCAAACGTCGGTTCATCATAACCCAATGCCTTGTAAATCAGGATTTGTTTGGGCGTGTTGGAGACATGGTCTTCACCGCGGATCACATGGGTAATGCCCATATCATGATCGTCAATCACATTCACATAATTGTAGGTTGGAGAACCATCAGAGCGAACAACGATAAAATCATCCAGTTCTTTATGATCTACATGAATTTGGCCATAAATTAAATCTTTGTATATAGTTTCCCCTTCTAATACGCGGAAGCGGAAGGTGAAATTCTGCCCCTGGTTCAATCGGACTTTAATTGCGTCATCTGTTAAATTCCGGCAGGTGCCCGGATAAATGTAGTGGCCCGCATCCCGGGCGGACTGTAAATCATCCTTGGTGCAAAAACAGCGGTAAACCCGGCCCGTGTTGAGCAAATCCTTTGAGCGCGATTTATAATCATCCAACCGTTGCGATTGGTAAAAGAGGGGCTGGTCCCAATGGAGACCCAGCCATTCCAGGGATTCCAATATTTGATCTATATATTTTTCTTTTGATCGTTCCGCATCAGTATCTTCGATACGCAGATAGAATTTTCCCCCCTGGTTTTTGGCAAAAAGCCAGTTGAATAAGGCAGTGCGAACACCGCCAATATGAAGTTCACCGGTGGGGCTGGGTGCGAAACGAACTTTTACGGATAGATTTGACATAGAAAATTGACGGGCAAATTAAGCAATGATCATTATGCAAACTGAGGGGAAATTCAAGTGTGGGGCATTCATCTCCTTCATGTATGAGACCTTCGAGGAGGTTAATTGGCATAAATTTAAAATTTTCTACACCCGGCTTGCTCATCATAATGAGCTCTGCGAATGTAGCTAAGCGGAGGGGGTGGGATTCGAACCCACGTTAGGATATTTCACCTAAAACACCTTAGCAGGGTGCCGCCTTAAGCCGCTCGGCCACCCCTCCAAATCATTTTTATTTATTCAAATAACAGCTAGAAATTTAATAGATATATCAAATCGAACACAAAGTATTCTAAGCGCGGGTAAACTGTTTACCACTCAGTTGAACCACAGCCCCCTTTAATTCTAATTTCAGCAGCATTGTCAGGGCGTGGGTCATTTCCAGATTTCCTAAAGAAACAATGTCATCAATATGCTTTGGATCATCCTCAAGGAGATCAACCAGGGCGTGTTCCTCCCTGGATAGATGCAGTTTCATCTTTTGTTGAACAGAATGCCTAGGAGAAAATAATTGGTGCTTAATATGGTCTAAAACCTGAGTGCCTGAATCGACGGGGATAGCACCGTTGCGGATTAACCGGTTACAACCGACACTCATCTTATCTGTCAACCGCCCAGGGACAGCAAAGACTTCTCTGTTTTGGTCAATGGCATTCAATGCCGTCAGGATGGCGCCACTGCGATTGCCTGCTTCTACAACGATTGTCCCGTGACATAAACCACTGATAATCCTGTTACGTTGAGGGAAGTTCCCTGCATCAGGCTGGGTTCCAATTGAGAATTCTGATATAACGGTTCCGTTTTCGCATATCAGTTCAGCTAGTTTTTTATTCTCGGCAGGATATATAAAATCAATCCCATTGCCCAAAACGGCAAGGGTCACACCCTCTGAATTCAACGTTTTCCGGTGGGCAAAACTATCCACCCCCCTGGCCAGCCCGCTAACAATGGTTAAATCAAAAGAAACCAATTCTGAAACAATCGAATTGGTGATTTTTTTACCGTAGGCAGTGATATTCCGTGTACCTACCACACCTAGGCAGTCCATCTCTTTTGCCAAAGGTTGTCCCTTCACAAATAGTACAGCCGGCGGGTCATAAATTTTTTTCAGCAGCTGGGGATAATCATCATCCCAGAAGGTGGTAATTGATGCACCGACTTTCTGTGACCGATCCAATTCCTGTTTACCAAAATCCGGATCTGAATATGTATGAATGGCCTTGGCGATTTTTAGGTTAATTCCCGGTACGCTGCAAATTTCTTCGGATGAAAGTGAAAATATATCTGAATCCATCCCGAAATGGGATACAATTAAACGGACCCTTTGAGGACCCAAGCCTTTAACCTTCAACAAGTTGAGGATCTGAATTTGTTTGTCAGGCCGCATCGAGCCGATTTGATATTTCCTTCACTAAATCCTGAATTCCCTCGCCGGTCACGGCAGATATTTCCATTAAATATTCCGGGATTGCGGTCCATTTTTCCTGTTCAATGTTATTCAAAATATCGCCCTTGGTCCGGACTAAAATTTTCTGTTTCATTATTAGTGCTTTATTATAAGAATTGAGTTCATTGTTCAGGGCCGTAAAGGAGGCGGCAGGGTTTTCATCTGTACCATCAATTAGGAATAATAGAAGTCGGTTGCGTTCAATATGACGTAAAAATTGGTGTCCCAGCCCTTTTCCATCGCTGGCGCCTTCAATCAATCCTGGAATATCGGCCATGAGGAAGGATCTAAATTCTCCTGATTTTACGATACCCAAGTGAGGTTCCAGAGTGGTAAATGGGTAATCAGCAATTTTGGGCCTTGCCTTTGATAATACGGATAACAAGGTGGACTTACCCGCATTTGGAAATCCAACCAAACCCACATCCGCTAATATTTTGAGTTCAAACTCAAATTGTCCTGACCCACCTTCCTGCCCTGGTTGGGCATATCTTGGTGCTTGGTGGGTTGATGATTTATAATTCACATTACCTTTGCCGCCTTTGCCGCCTTTACAAAGAATAAATTCCTGGCCTTTTTCTACAAGATCTGCCACAATAACATCGGATTTAATTTTGCGAATGACAGTACCTAAAGGCACTTTGATCAGGATATCCCCCCCATTTTTTCCTGTTTTTAAACTGGAGGATCCGGGAGCACCGTTTTTTGCTTTATATACCTTTGCATAACGTATATCCTGCAACGTATGGAGGTTGGGATCCCCATGGGCAATGATATTTCCGCCACGGCCGCCATCACCCCCGTCCGGGCCCCCTTTTGAGACAAACTTTTCCCGACGGAACGAAACACATCCCGGACCACCTTTACCGGCGTGGAGTTCTACTTTTGTATAATCGATAAACATAATTGATAATAAAAAGGCGCGCAAACATTTACACACCTTTCCTCAGAATTATTCAAACCGATGGATTACATATTAGCAATAATCGCTTCCCCAAATCCCGAACAGGAGACCTTGGTTGCTCCGTCCATCAGGCGGTGAAAATCATAGGTGACCATTTTGGCCTCAATGGCACCCTTAATTCCTTTAACGATTAAGTCAGCCGCTTCCTGCCAACCCATATATTCCAGCATCATTACACCGGACAAAATAACAGAAGATGGATTGACCATATCCCTGCCGGCATATTTAGGCGCTGTACCATGGGTAGCTTCAAAGATAGCATTGCCGGTGGTATAATTGATGTTGGCGCCCGGGGCAATACCTATACCACCGACAATTGCCGCTAATGCATCGGATATATAGTCACCATTTAAATTCAGCGTGGCGATAACGTCATATTCACCTGGACGGAGTAATATCTGCTGCATGAAAGCATCGGCGATTACATCCTTAACAATAAGGTGTTTACCATTATTTTTAATGACCTGCCAAGGGCCGCCTTTATAATCCTGGGATCCATATTCACGTTTGGCTAAATCGTATCCCCATTCCTTGAATTTGCCCTCTGTGAATTTCATGATATTGCCCTTGTGAACCAAGGTAAGTGTATCTCGGTTATGGGCAATAGCATAATCCAATGCCGCCTTTACAATTCGTTCAGTTCCCTCACGCGAAACCGGTTTTATTCCAATGGATGCAGTGTCAGGAAAACGAATATTGGTAACTCCCATTTCATCTATTAGAAATGATTTCACCTTTTCAACTTCTTCTGTGCCGTGCATCCATTCGATTCCAGCATAAATATCTTCTGTATTTTCACGAAAAATGATCATATCAATCACTTCGGGTTTCTTTACCGGAGAAGGCACACCAGGGAACCACCTCACAGGGCGCACACAGGCATAGAGATCCAGGATTTGCCTTAAAGCTACATTTAGGGAGCGAATACCTCTACCAACCGGTGTAGTCAAGGGACCTTTAATGGCAATTAAATATTCCCGTATCGTATCAAGGGTATCTTCCGGGAGCCAAGAACCGGTTGTGTCATTTGCTTTTTCACCCGCCAATACTTCTTGCCAAACTATTGATTTTTCCCCATTATAGGCTTTTTCTACAGCCGCATTAAATACCATTTGGGATGCATGCCAAATATCCGGCCCAATTCCATCCCCTTCAATAAACGGTACAATAGGATGGCTTGGGACATTTAACTGCCCGCCGTTTAAAGTAATTCTTTTACCCCGCTTCACGGTATTCATGGTTTTGCACTTTCTTTTTCGGGTTTTTTCTTTTTCTTTTCAGGCTTAGGCAAATCTTTACTCTTGCCGGGGGAATCCTTTTTGGCATAATCCGTAAGGTAAAATCCACTCCCCTTAAAAATCAGCCCAGATCCACCACTGACTAAACGACGTACTTTACCCTCGCATTCAGGGCAATTTTCAAGCCGTGCATCAGACATAGCTTGAAAATATTCGAATGTATGTTCACACTGTTGACATTTATAGTCGTATGTAGGCATTAGTATTGTAAATCCCTAAAAATTAGACGTGGAATTTAAAGAATATGAAGAATTATTGCGTTCGCTAAAGTGGGCGAAAGTAAAATAAATCAGGACAAGCTATATTTTTCTTTCAATTTTTGCAACACATTGATCGATACAAATTTCGACACATCGCCCTTGAGACGCGCCACATCCTTTACCACACTGGAATTCAAATGAATATAGTTTTCCGCAGTTACCATGAGCAAAGTTGAAACATCCGGATTTAAATGATGGTTCATGGTTGCCATTTGGAATTCAAATTCAAAGTCGGAAACATGGCGCAAACCGCGGATAAGGGCTATCGCTTTATGTTTGCGGGCAAAATCAGCTACCAGGCCATCAGTGGAATAAGCCTCAACATTAGGAATATGTTCCGTGGCACCGATTATCATTTCAATCCTCTCTTTAGGATTGAATAACGTATTTTTTTCCGCGTTTACCGCTACCGCAAAAATCAACTTATCAAAAAGGGTTGAAGCCCTTTCGGCAATATCAATGTGGCCGCTGTGGATGGGATCAAATGTCCCCGGGTAAATGACGCTTCTCATTTCTCTTTTTTCCAAAATGTTAATTGTGTGTCGCCGTAAAGCTTTACTCTCGCAGGTGAAATTGGGTATTCCCTGGGTGAAGATTCAAGTATTAAAAACATGCCTTCATTTAGCCGATTTATTCCTGTTTCAATAACCATTGTCGTATCAGGATATCGGTATGGCGGGTCAGCCAAAATTAAATCGTAGGTTTCACAACTATCCAGGAATTTGAGTGCATCCATTCTAAAATAATTAATTTTGGTTTGGGTAAAAAAAGATCCATTCATTTTTAACAGGGATGTAACCCGCATACTGGAATCCACAAAAGTCACGGATTCAGCACCGCGGCTGGCAGCCTCAAACCCGATGATCCCTGATCCGGCAAAAAGATCCAGTACATGGTATCCGGATAAATTTCCAAGAATATCAAAAAGGCTTTTGCGTACTAAAGATGTTGTTGGACGATAAGGTGCATTTCGTACCGTTTTTACCCGACGGCCTTTGTAAATACCGGCCTGGATTTGCAAATCCTATTCCTTGACGGGTTTAGGTTGTGGTTGGGTAAATATGGAAATATAAAAAACTGCAGATGGGTTTGTGTTCTCAAGGTTGTTGGTGAATACAAATTTTTCTATAGCCAGGTTTTTACCGGTCGATGATAAATATCCTAATAATTGATTGATATTTTTAACACCCCTTATCTGTACAATCGTGGGGATTTGTATTTTATCTTCCCGCTCGATAGGTTCGAGAGATTTGATGAATGACTGATCTATTTCAGAAATAAATGAATGCAACTCATCAATGGCTAAATCCGGGTGGATATCAACCGGGCCACGGGAAGGATAATTCACCAGATAGCCGTGTTGAAATTGATTATTGCCGTTAACTTGACGTAGGGAATAGTTTAGGACATCACCTAAAGAATCAATAGGTGTCGCCATTGTTTTACTCCCGACCAATTCTAAATCCATCCTGCCGTCGCTCAGGGACATTAAAAGAATATTGTTAGTACCAGATAATTCAATCGTGCGGGTCGCAGTGGACAGTAAACTTTGCGATTGAATCAAATAGCCTGGAACCTGGTCTACGCCCTCCGGGATTTTCTTTACCTTAACAGGCGGCGCTTTCACAACCACTGGATCAGGGTTTTTAACCAGTAATAATTCTTTAATATTCAATTTCAAGATGGAATCAAATAATTCCGGTTTTTGGTCGTAGGTGAGCATGATAGCAATAGTAGTGAAGAAGAATAAATACAGGAACGGTTGAAGCAAATTTATTTTTTTCTTGGGCTGTTTTGTTTTCTTTTTTACTGTTTTCTTCCTTTTCTTATCAGGTTTTGCCGATCCAGTTTTGGGTTTTACTACATCAATCGGTTTTTCAAATTCATATTTTTGAAGCCCTGTTCTCCAGAAAAAATTGAGCGTAACACCTACAATATTCCCGGTGGCAATAGAGGTTAAAACATAAAGATCCTCTTCCCGGATTTCTTTTGGAATCAAATCCCCCTCAACCTTTATGCCATCCAAAGCAGTCAATTGTTTGATTTCCCGACTTTTGAAATGGGCTTTTCTTTTTTCCGACAATTGTCCTGCAAAAATTAACTGACCACTGAAAACATCTTCTAGAGACCCACTTCCAACCAAAGGATGAATTTTCCATTGGTTTTTCAAATATCTAGCTGACCCGCGTAAAAAATTACCTGGGGAGTAATGGTAATATTGATAACCGTTTTTTCCCGGGTGAAATACGGTACACCCTGCCTCGGGACTTAAACCGAAAAAAGCACTGGATTCTGTTCCCATCCAAACCGCTTCGCCACCCAATTCCTGGATGGCCAGTTTAATCGGTTCAGTGAAGATGGTTGAAACACGTATTACAAAAACGGATTGCGGTTGATCTGCAAAATGCCGGCCGAAATATTCAAACGAATCTTCAGAATGCCACCGCTGGTTCAAACTCCAACGCCCAAACTCCCAGCCGTCACTTTCAGTCATATCAGTATCCATGGGAACGGAAACAGATTGACAAAAATCATCGGGAAGGGTTACATATACCTTATCTCCTTCAAAGGGAATATCTTCACGGATTAAATGCAAGCCCGCATTAAACACTGATATAATTTCGGTTTCAGCGTTATTAAAAACGCTTATGGGTCTTGGGAATGATTTATAAGTAAAAGAAGTGAGCAGCGGATGACCATCTTTTTCCGACCACTGCGCACATGAAAGATGGCTATCCGATATTGCGAGATGGATCACTTAAAAATAATTACCTATCCCAACTTTTGCTTCCGTCATCCACAAAACCGTGATTATCAGCCTTAAAAGCAAAAATGACATACCGTTTCCGAACGACTGTATCTTCTATAGGGCTGTCTACACGGACTGTATTACCTTCGTCCTTGATGGTGATTAAATAGGGTTTTTCCGTTACGGGACAAAAATACATGGTTGTATCTGGCATATAAGAATCATAATAATTCACCACTTCAACCCGTTCTGATTCCACTTCTTCCAGCAGGGTCACAAAGTTTGTATCCCCCTGGAATTGGGCCAGTCGTTTTTTCTGTATATAGGTCGTATCATTACGGGATAAATCCTCGGAAAACATGACTATGGTTGCTGTCGTATCCAGAATGGTATCTCGGCGAGTCATGGGAAATCCGAAGGTGGTATCAAAATCAACATCGTATCCTTTGGGAACATTGACTGAAAATGTGTTACCATTCAAGGTAATGGATTGTGTATTAAGGTAAGTTGAATCACCGGTTAAAGAATCCCGTACTGAATTAACAACCTCCATCGCCTTCAGTCCATCGGGATTGAATTCACCCATAAGTGTCTTATAAAAATTTTGAATATCGTACATGTTTTCCATGTAGAAATGGCTTTTATTTTCAAATGTTTCTTCTTCATTCCAAATAGCTCTGGGTACATAAATACTGATAATTAAAAATATAAAAGCACCTACAATCGATAATTCCAAAAGATCAGAATACATTCTTCTCTGTTTGGATAATTCTGATTGATTATGTTCAGTCATTAATGTCAATCCACTATCTTAATATACGCTTTAATTTTGTCAAATGTTTTTGGGCCAATTCCCCTTACCTCTAATAAGCCTTCGACGGATTGATACAATCCATAATCCTCACGATGAAGAATAATTCTTTCGGCGGTTACCGGGCCAATCCCGGGGATTGACATTAAATCCGCTTTATTCGAAGTGTTGATATTAACACTTTTCTGGAACTGATTCTGCCTCTTTTCAGCAGGATTTTTTTCCTTTTCTTCCGCTACCCGTTTAACCGCGGCCCTAAAGGCTAAGATATCGTCTTCAGCTGATGGGACTTCCTTACCAAACCAATAGCGGTAACCGGTAACAACAATGCCCAATGAAATCATCCCTAACAGGAATTTAATGATTAGTTTTTCCTGCTGGGTGAAAACACTCAATCCAGTTCTACCCGTTTAAATACCGGTTCTGATTGCCCATTCAAAGAGGATAATTCTTCTAGTAATTTCTTCTGTTGACGCGAAAGGGATTTCGGTGTTTGCACCTGGACCCGAACCAGTTGATCACCTCTTGACGAACCTCTTACTTTTGGAAATCCTTTTCCCCGCATACGTAAAATCTGACCGGATTGAATACCGGCAGGAATTTTTAGTTTTGCTTTTCCTTCCAATGTGGGGACTTCCAGAGTCAACCCTAAGGCTGCCTGGTAAAACTGGATTCGGGCTTCCGTAATGACATCTTCACCATTGCGAGTGAAAACCGGGTGTGCCTTTTCTTCAAAAAAGATTATTAGATCTCCGGACTCATACCCTTTCGGCCCTTTATTTCCCTGACGGTTGAGGGTCATGTAATTGCCCTCCGTAATACCGGCTGGGACCTTCACTTTAATTTCAACTGTTTTCCTCTGAATGCCATTACCGGCACAGCTTCGACATGGTTTTTCAATCATTTCCCCCGACCCATTACATACTGGGCATTCCCTTACGGTGACAGACTGCCCGAAAAAGGATTGGGACATTTGGCGAATTTGACCCGAGCCCCCACATTGCCGGCAAGATGTGGGCATTGTGCCCGACTGGGCCCCACTACCGGAACAGGTATCACAAGTTTCATGGCGTTTAATTTTTATGGTTTTATCCGTACCCTTTACAATATCCTTATAATCCAATTTTAATGAAACTTTGAGATCTCGCGCTTTCTTGACGCGACGCCTTCTTCCGCCACCGCCAAAGATACCCCCAAAAGGATCGAAATCCCCGCCGAAAATATCGCCAAAACTACTGAAAATATCTTCCATAGACATATGGCCCTGGAAACCACCACCGCCGGGTTGATCACCTAATCCGACACCGGCATGGCCAAACTGATCGTATTGCCGTCTTTTCTGGTTATCCGACAATACAGAGTAAGCTTCTGCCGCTTCTTTAAATTTTTGTTCTGCCTCAGTGTCACCTGGATTTTTGTCCGGATGGTATTTCATGGCGATTTTTCTATACGCCTTTTTAATTTCACTATCAGAGGCGTTTTTACCTACACCGATAATATCGTATAAGTCTCTCATGATGGTGTTTGATTAACTACAACCTTGGCGTGTCTAATCACCCGGTCTTTGTAGCGGTAACCTTTTTCAAATACTTCCAAGATTTCATTCTCATTTTTTCCTTCTTCAGAACGCATCATAAGGGCGTCATGGAGTTCAGGATCGGCGATATCCCCTGCTTCGGTGAAAGAAACCACTTCAAGTTCATTAAATCGTTTTTTGATCTTATTCAAGATCAGGTCAATGCCTTCTTTTATTTTTTCCGTATTTTCATTGCCGTTTTCTTCCGATGCCCTAGCCAGGCGATCCAAGTCATCCAGAACGGATAAAAATTGTTTAATCACAGATTCACCGTCATACTTCAGGAGGTTAATAGTCTCTTTTTCTTTGCGACGACGGTAGTTGTCAAACTCTGCTTTTAAGCGTAAATATTTATCGTTTTGGGTTTCTAAATCGCTTTTAAGCGCATCAATCTGGTCTTTCAATTTTGCCGTCGGTGACTTTTTAAGGGGTTTTTTCTTTCTTGATGCTTGGGCAGTTTTTTCTTTAGAGGGCACTTTGTATAATCTCCGCAAATTTTTCTAATATGGATTGAACAGAACCATAGGGAATTCGTTTTGGACCGAGAACCCCAACTTTACCTGTGATCAACCCGCTGTCAAACTGGGTGGTCATAATCGAACAATCATTCAGAAGTTTATCTTTGTTTTCCTTTCCTATCAAGGTCAGGTCTGAATAATCATTAAAATTATCTTTAAAATGTTGGTTTAAATACGCTTTATCCAAGGCCGGTAACAACCGTTGAAAATTGGCTAAATCCTGGAATTCAGGTTGTTCAAGCAATACATCATATGATGATGTATAAATCAATTTATTATTATCAATACGAAAATACTTTAAACAATCATTTACCAATACCTGGACCAGCTCATGGGAATACATTTCTGTGTCGATCAGCCGTACTTTAATTGTTTTATGAATTTCCTTGAGAGTGCACCCAACCAACCTATCCTTAAATATCTGAGTGATTTTATCCATGAATACCGGTTTGATATCCAGGTCCAGGTTGAGTACGATGGATTTCACCAATCCAGTATCCATAGCCAGAACAAGCATGATACGGTTTCCTTTGAGTGATACCAGTTCAATATCGGTTAAAATGCTTTTTTGATATTCAGAGATAAATATAACACCAAACATCCGGCTCACTTTAGCCAGCATGAAAGCAGTCGCATTGAGTAATTCATCCACATTATTTGAAATGGTTAAAAGTTCCTGCTCGATACCTTCAGAAAAAGAATCATTCAATGAACGAAATTCAGGAATTGTATTTACATAAAAGCGGTATCCCAAATCCGTCGGCACACGTCCCCCAGATGTATGAAAATGGGTTAAATATCCTTTTTGCTCAAGGGATGCCATTACATTTCGAATTGTCGCCGGGGAAACTTTAAGTCCGCAATATTTTTTGAGATGAACGGAAGAAACGGGCGTTCCGGAGGCAATGTATTCCTCTACGACTGCCAAAAGAATGGTAGCTGCACGTTCTGTTAACCTGGATGTTTTATTACCTGACATAACTAGGAAAATTAGATGGTTTAATCATCATCAATCAAGAAAGGAATCATAAGAGAATTATTTTAAAAATCGCGAGATGGCTCGGCTGCTACCGAGATAACTGATAACTACACTAATGGATAATAAAATACCGACTAAAATTAGCGGCTCATATTCCACCTTAATTTTGGCCATTGAGTAAATAAGGTTTGAACTGAATTCCAACCCGCCTATCAGTAATCCGGAGGCAAGCAGAGCGCCGATTAATCCGTGGAATACACCTTCAATGATGAAGGGCGCTTTAACAAATAACCGCGTGGCTCCAATCAGCTGCAGCGCCTGAATCAATTCCTTTTTTGCATAAATCGTTAGGCGGACCGTGTTGGAAATGATAAAAACCGAAATTACCAGAACAAGGATTAGGATTATGCTCATACCCTTAACAAATTTCTGATAATAGGATTCAATGCGGATGATTAATCTCCCTTGGTAACTGATTTCATCTACTTCAGGATAACTTTTTATCCGCTTAATAATCGGATTTACATTCAATTTGGTTTCCCGCTTCCTAACCACATTAACCACACAGCTGGCGGGCAGCGGATTATACCCCACTAGGTCTAAAATATTTTCCCCAAACTGGGATTCGAAGATTTTTTCCGCATCCGCCTTGGTAATCATAGTGGTCGAACGGACACCATTGATTTTTTTAAATTCTTTTACCAGTTCAACCACACGCTCTTCTTTAACACCCTCTTTGAAAAAAACTTCAATTTTATACTTGTCCCGAAGGTACTCAATTAACTTATTAGTATTTTGAGTGACAATGATCAGTGAACCGGCAACGGCCAAGGTTAAAAATGCAGAAAAAATAGCCGTGAAAGCTGTGAGCTTATGGCGCCAAAGATTTTTCATCCCTTCAGATAAAAGAAACATCATTTTATCCATCAGGATTGCCTTACACTTCCATTCTGGATTTCAATGATGCGGTGCCCCCGACCTTTAATCAAATTATAATTATGGGATGCCATCAGAATGGTGGTGCCTTCCCGGTTAATTTCTTCCAACAATTTTATCAATTCGAAAGATGTCACAGGATCAAGATTACCCGTAGGCTCGTCGGCTAAAATTATATCCGGATCTTTAACAAGGGCCCGGGCCACACAGGCGCGCTGTTGCTCCCCGCCGGATAATTCTTCCGGAAAATGCTCTTCTTTTCCATCCAGACCTACTTCTTCCAATGATTCAATGACACGGTCAACAATTTCTTCCTGATCACACCCGACCACATGCAAAGGCAAGGCTGTATTTTCAAACAGGTTGCGGTCATTCAATAAATGATAATCCTGAAACACCATACCGATTTTTCTCCGCAAGTATGGGATTTTGCGTGGTTTTATCTTATCGGAATTGAATTTATCCACCACCACTTTTCCGACTTGGGGCATCAAATCCATATAGACCAGCCGCAGGAGTGTTGTCTTGCCGGAACCAGTGGGGCCAATGAGAAATGCATATTCATCATCGGCGATATTCAGATTCACATTGGAAACACCGCCACCTTTTGCGTAGGAATAAGATACATTATCCAGTCGAATCATGGGATTAATCTAATCTGATTTTTTCCAGGTTAAAATAGGAGATAAAGAAAAACAAAATAGCCTGTTAATAAAATGGCGGAGACAATACGATGAATCGGTTGGTGAATTTTGGCAATAAAAATCATCGCCAGCCCGTAACCAATCATAAAAGGAACTTCTAAACCCATAATTGTTTTGGGAGAATCCAGTGGTTGTATTATTGATGCTAAGCCCAATACGGACAAAATATTAAAAATATTCGAACCGATAATGTTACCGACAGAAATAGCGCTTTCCTTACGGAAGGCTGCTATAGCCGAAGTAGCCAATTCAGGGAGAGAGGTTCCAAAGGCAACCACACTCATGCCGATCACAACTTCAGGCACGTCCAAAAAGCGTGCCAGGAAAATGGCACCATCCACGAATAAATCAGCACCGAACGCTAACATAATAATTCCCGCAATAATATATAATACCAATTTTCCGATTGATTCTTCCCCGCCTTCATCCGGTAAAGGTTCTTCACCTTGGGGGTTTTTAATACATAAAAGTACATAAAAAATGAGACTGATAAATAATACTGCCCCTTCAAAGCGGCTTAAACGACCGTCAAAGGCAAAAAGAACAAATATTGCACACACACCCATGTATATGAATAAATCCCGCTTTAAATACCCAAAATGGACCGAGATGGGAAAAATGAGTGCACTCAACCCCAGAACCAATCCTACGTTGGCAATATTTGAACCCACAACATTGCCAATAGCTATGGACGAACTCCCCTCCAAAGCAGCTATGATACTGACAACTAATTCCGGTAGAGATGTACCAAATGCAACGACCGTTAATCCAATAACCAAAGTGGAAATTCCCAAACGACGGGAAATACTGACACCGCCTTTCACGATCCATTCTGCGCCGTAATACAGCATGATGGAACCAGCGGCTAAAAACAAAAGGCTCATGAGCATGGCATTAATACAAGTTGTGTTTGTTGATGAATTCCCACACGGGCTGGGTCACCATATACCGGATTGTTTTATCCTCCACCCAACGGTTACGTATCTGGGTTGAAGAAATTTCTATCCGGGGTATATTGGCAAACTGCACTTTGGCTAAAATCCAGTTTGAAATATCGCTGGGACGAAAACCGGGGCGAATGGCCACAATTAATTGACATTCCTTTAAAATGGATTCAGGCTTTTGCCAGGAATAAAACAGTTTCAGGGAATCACTTCCGATTAAATAATATAAATCATTTTTGGACAAACCAGACTCTTTCTTGTAGGCGCGGATTGTATCCAGGGAATAAGAAATACCACCACGCTTGATTTCAATATCGGATATTTCAAAATTCGGATTATCCTTGGTGGCGATTTGAAGCATTTCAAGACGGAGATCCACGGAAGACAATTTTCTATCTTTTTTATGGGGCGCAATATGGGCAGGGATAAAAACGATTTTATCAAAATGTTCCGCCTCAAATATCGTCTGGGCAACGATTAAGTGGCCAAAATGTGGTGGATCAAAGGTGCCGCCGAAAAGACAGGTTTTCATTCGACTTCAATCTGGCTTAAAACTCGACCCTGGTCAAACCATTTTTCAACAAAATCAGCCAACTTTAGGTTTTCAATATGTTTTCGTTTCGCATCAAAATATTCCTGCGCCTTATCCATCTCACCGCGATGAATATAGCATTCAATTTTTTTTAAATGGGCCTGGTCAATATAATCTGTATCATAATATAAGTCCGTCACTTGCTGCAAAGCCAATAGGGCTGCTTTATATTCTTCCATCTTTATGTAAAGAACAGCAGATTCGTATGATTTATGGGATAATTTATTTCTCAATTTTTTAATATCAGCCTGCATTTTTTCCTGGTGCTTGGAATTGGGATAATCATCTATGAATTCCTGGAGTTTCCCCAGCGCTTTTTCAGAATAGGTCTGGTCCTGGAAATATTTGGGGGATAAAAGGACGTAAGCCTCACATATTCGGTATCGTGACTGCTCAACAAATGGACTAAAGGGCATACGTCGGATCAAGCGATCATATTCCGCAATCGCCAATAAATACTCCTTGGAAAAATAATATGATTCCCCCAGAAAAAACAGCGCATCATCTCCCAGTTCTGTATGGGAGGCGCCAATGACCACATTATTAAACAGGGATTGTGCTTTAGTATATTTCTTTTTCGCTAATGCAGTTTTTCCCTTTTCAAATTCTGCATTATAGTCAATATCTTGAATGGATTTATTTCCGGCACATCCTGATATTATCAATGCCGTACACAATAAAATAGCTGCTGCTACACGCATTAACTGGCTTCTTTCTATCAATTTTTGAGCGGGGAATTTACCACGTAAAGGTGATTCGTACACCCCCAACTCCCCACTTATTCATTGGATTGTAATTCAAGCTGAATTCGGAGGAATTTTTTACCTTTTTCTTTGCCGACCACCCTGCTTCCAATCCACTGGTAAGATGGTTAAACATCACCACCGTTACGGCATAACGGGAATAATGTTTCAATAAATTACTTTCGTGGCGGAGATCGCGGTAATAATCTTTTCGTTTGGTTAAAATAATAGATTCCACATCACCTTTTTTCACCGTAAACCAATTCCCTGCCGCATCAAATGGATCGTCATAATCATCATCCCAGCCCCCCACAAACTGATCATACTTACCAATATTTTCATAAAAATCCCGATCCCGGATTACAGTGATTTCGGACCATGCATATTGCTTAACCAGTTCACCCAATTGGTTCGTATGGTAATAATTACTGCCGATCTTCAGTTCCAATTTATGAGTGCCGATCAGTATTTCCCGCCATTGGTTAGGAAATATTCTTTGTGTATTTGAATACCATCGCGCCAAGGCCCAATGTTCATCACCATAGGATTCAAAATCCCGACGTATATTTTCAGCACGCCTGCCATAATTAAAAGATGATAACAAACCCACTGTTTCAACGCCGGCAAATAAAAGGGGCTTCCACCATGAATCCTTATTTTGAATCTGTCCCCACCCCGGAACGATGAATGATTTAAACATAGCCTTGGCTGGACCAGGCAGACCAATCGTATCCCGCTGAACAGGATAGTTGGCTAAATCGTAGTGGTTGAATTGGGAAAACCCAACCGATAATATGAAAATTGCTGGTGCAAATCTTTTCATATCAAAATCCGAACAATACTGTAAAATAAAATCGGTTTTCACCACCATATTTTAGTGTTTTACCATCCCCAATATCCATTTTAAATGTAGCTAAGCCTCGGTGCAGCTCTAATCCAATGGAAGTGGGATAATTATAAAATGAATAGCCGGCCAAACGAAATTCTATACCTGCGGAGGATTTCGCACTGAATTTGGATTGATCACGATTCCAGGCGTCTCCCATTTGTCCCACCAAACCAATAGTGGAATGCTGCAATGTGAACCAACCCATTGGAATATGCTTTTCCCTGAATATAGGAATTCGTAATCCCAATTCTCCTATGACCATGTTTGTTCCCTCCAACGAATAGAATGGATACCCTTTAAGCCCGGGCATACCGCCGGCGAAAAAGTGAAAAAATGAATCGGCAGACGCATTGGATATCCATCCCGCCTGTCCTCCAATGGATACGGTCCATCTGTTTGTCTTTGGAATTTCCCACAAATATTTTCCCCTGATATCAGACTGAACAAAATTGTGCTTATTAAATTTTGAAATTAATGTTCCGGACTCCGACAAGTCCAGCCCGTCAATAAATTGATTCCATTCCTTCCCTACCTGCACATCCACCTCATATCCCACCGGATTGATATCCTGATCGATACGTCGTTTAAATTGCCTCAAATTCCAATTGATCCCCGCTTCCGTCCCCTTAAAATAATCATATCCAAAACCTGATCGAAGCTGGGGTTTTCCCACAACCTGCTCTTTAATGGATGCCCGGTACTGGGACCAACTGCCATACAATTCAAACTGTGTACCATAAAATGGAATCCGCAATCCGCCTTGAAATTCAATGAGACGAAATTTAAGATTATTGTCCAATTTATAAACAGAATAGGCCGTGCTCTCCTCGGTATTCCGTGTTAAATAAAATGTTTCAAAAAACAGTGTTGGGAATAAATGTTTATACTCAAATAAAAAGAACAGGTCCAAATCTTTGGATCGGTTCACAGACGCACCACCGGTCACCGTTACTTTGTCCAATATTTCTGAGGAATAAAAATAGATCCCTGGTTTGAAGGTGCCGTAATCCATGGCCATGCGGGGCATGGTAAACATGGGTGGAAAATGGTCTTTATATTTTTTTGGATTAGCACGAACCGTTTCAGTTATGGCCGGACTCAAGTTCTTATTCCGCTGGAAATACAGTGGCGTATACCCCACATTGGCGTCATCCGCAATTTGAATAGAATCAAGAATAGCGAGCTTATACTGTCCATTTGTAAAAAGGGCATAAACCACCTTTCCGTTCTCATGGATATCCGCCATGAAGGCACCACCGGAAACATTGGTCAAATAGCCTTGTTTATCTTTCCCGATGAAATACAGATTAAAAATTCCGGACCGATCGTCACTGTAAACCATTCCATTTTTTACATGGTCACTTTGGCGCTCATCCCACAGTTCATTATTTAATACCGTACCTGATATTGAATCTTCCAAACTTAAATAATGGATATTTCGAAAATGGTGGGTGGTCATGTCAAAAATAAGGCGGTCGTTTTCTTCATCATAATTCAGTCCACCAATTATTTCTCGATTATTAAAATCAGTCAGTTTTTCAGTGGACTTGGTCTGAAGATCGATCTTGAAAATATTTTGGGTTCCATCATGAGTTGCAAGATAAAATAAGGCACTATCCGTTGCGCTATAAACTGGAAAAAATGACCGCGCATCCTTCGTTAGCCGAAATTCTTTTTGAGTCGAAAGGTCATATTCATAAAGATCATAAAACTTAGATCCCACCTTATTGGGCATTTTACCTTTCTTTGCATAGTATATTTTTTTCCCATTCCAAGTCGGTTTCGAATAAACTCCGTCAATTATCTTCTCAGAAATCTTTGATTCCAAATGATAGATAAACAAATCGGTGCTGCCGAAATAATCATGATCCTGGTTTGAGATATAGGCAATTTTAGTGCCGTCTTCATTCCAGATAGGAAAAAAATTGACCGTTCCCCTTTCGTGGATGATTCTGCCTTTCAATTCATTTTCTATGACCGATTCGGTGAGGGTTTCATACCGCGTTTTTAAAACAGTTTCAAACTCATCATAAACCAGTTTTCCTTCTCTACCCGTAGCATCTTTGAAGGCGCGATTAATGGAATAATTCATGGGCTTACTCAGAGATGCCATAATCTTTTCTAAGGATTCCGGACCGTACTTCACCGCCAAATATCGAGCTAATGCAAAGCCTGCATTATATACCGATTCATTTCCGATGCCACTTTTGCCAAAAGTATTCATCTCCCGCCATGAAAGCATATTATTATTTAACACCCTGTCACGCAAGATCATATCACGGACCGAATCCCAGTTATCCCAATCCGCCCCGGGATACATAAACTGGGCCGCCCCTTCAGCCAGCCACGGCGGCACCACTGTTCCGGGGATGGGATAACTCACCAGCGTATTAGGGTAACCATAGAGCACATCTGGCCGTTTCTCTTTTTCGTAGCCTATCCATTGGAGGTATCCCCCGGGGACGGACTTACCAAACTTTTGGGCACGCTGGATAGAGACAATATGGGTGAATTCATGGGTGATCACATTTTGGAGCCAACGATGGGAACCCCGTAATTCAAAATCCAATGGACTAGTCCAGATGACAATTTTATTATCGTAAAAATAGGCGGCGCCGTTGGAAATATCATCCACATCAGTGAAGACAATATCGGTCTTATCGAATGGTTCGTATAGGTAGAGGTTGGTGACAAAGGGATAGATCCGTTCAGCCACATATGCGCCCTCTAGTGCGGACTGTTCGGTTTCACCATAAAAATGGATCCGAAAATGATCCGTCTCTATGGTTTTCCAATCCAGTTCGGGATGGTTATAACTCACTTGTCCTAAAGCTAAAGAAACTAATAAAATAAAACGAAGTTTCATTATTTAATAACGCCTACTTTGATGATCTTTTCTTCCGACTGGCCTCCTAACTTAACCACCACACGAGCGAAATATACACCTGAGTTAATATTTGAAACCGACCATGGTATTTCAATGGAATTTCTCAAAATATAAAATCTAGAATTTGAACCAGTTGGCTGAGAGATAATTGTTTCTTTTTTCAATGTCTCAACAGGAAAACCAGCCAAATCAAAAATATTAATATTAATAGTTTTAGCTTCTCCAACATGAATCCTAAAAATGACATCCTCACCATAAGAAGGATTTGGATAGGCATAGGATTGTTCTTGATCTAATAAAAAGGGGATTAGGGGTGTATAGTCTCCAGTTAGTAACAATGATGACCGATCAGCTGTTCCATTAGGATAAGCCCATTCATTAACAGCCCCATCCCAATTTTCCTTGAAGGAGATGAGATTATTTCCTGTCAGTATCACATGTTTATCGTTATAATTACTCAATCCTTTTAATGACCCAGATGTGGCAATTCTTTCTAATTCCGCGCCTTCAAAATCTAAAATTCGAATCGTCCCATCCTGATGCTGATATATGAGTTCCCTTTTTCTGTCATCCAATAGATCCATACCTAACACAGGTCCTACCGCCATTGCTGAAATTGGAAATCCGTTTTTATATATTGATCCTTCAGATAAGGCATGAATATTCCCTTCATGGTCAACAACGACTATTTCAGCGTGGCCGTCATTTTCTAAATCTAATAAAGACACATTTTCAAAATGGGATTCTATCCCTCGAATTGTCAGAATTGGGAATTTTTCATAAGAGAAATACTGATCATTTTGAAAGGTCCAACTCCCATCAAAAACGGTTAAGGGAAATAACTCCTCATTGGGATCGATAGATGAAATGTTTTCATTTTTAACCTGGTAGAAGGAGGTGCCATCCTGGATGATGATTCTTTCCTCATCGGCTTCCGCTTTGAAAAGATTAAAAATGTTGACTGTCTCTTTTTTATTCTTCCACTTCAGAAACAATTTTTTATTAGATGGATCATACTCAAACCACTCAAAAATTTGTTCTGTACCCATTCGTTTTGCTATGGCAATCGCTGTAGGATTCGAATTTTGAACAATGCAAACTTGAAGATTTTCACCATCATTTTTATTAAATGCATTCACTTCATTAAGGTCATCCCCCCACCAAAGCGAATCCCCTTCGCCCACAAAATCCAAATCACCATCACCATCCACATCCCATTGAAAAAGAATTGATTTATTCTCATCCTTCAAATAGGCCACATCATAACTGGATGAAAAATTAAAAGTCATTATCTTCCCCGCTTTGGAGATATTGCTAATATGGATCCCTGAATTTGCGCCGGAATTGGATTTTGTATTGGGATAGGTGAATGAGGAGAAATCCATACTCCCCTCAGCATTGGCGCGGAAATATTCTTTATTCTCAGTAAACCACATATCACCCCAATAACCGGAAGAAGGGTCCGTCAATAAATTGGATACATAACCAATATCCTGGGCACCATCCGCTTCTTCAAGATCAATACCACGATGTTTTCGGTCAGCATTAATTAAAAATGAATTGATCCCACCTCGTATTTTTTGTTCATCAATATGCCAGATCAAAAGACCCGAAGCGGGCAAACCCAAATCATAATTGGGGATATCGGTTATAACGCCATTTTCATCCTTTCCTACTCTAACTGAATCAATCATTACATTAATAAACGGCGGATGTTCATTCGCCTTTTCCCAAACAGCATAGCGAGCCGAATCAATACTGACCCCATTCCGGAACCAGTTATTTCTGTTTTCGATCAGAAAATATTCATCGGCGCTGATGGGGACCTTGGCGATACTGTTTTGCATGTCACTTTGAATAGAAATCTTCCCGGGATATTGAAATGTTGTGGCTTCCTCCCAACCGGCAAAGATCCGCGTCCATGCATCCGGTGGTGCAGGGATAATCCCGCGACCATTATTCGACCCCTGATCCATAAGACTAAATACGGCTACTCCCGATTGACCCGTTTCTAAGTCCCAAAGCGGTGGCAACCCTATGGCAAAGCCAATCATCATAGTCAGGGTACCCGTCAGGCTGTATTGTACATCACAAGGGCTAGATAATTGACTAAATATTGATTCATCGTAAAAAAGATGATTCTGCGTTTCTGGAACAATAATACCATGGGGGACGAACATGCGTCCAACTTGGATCGGTCCTCCTAAATGGGTGTTAACCATATTATTATCCACGTATGTTGAGGGAATATCTTCTGGCGTCGGATCGAGAAATGGTAATTTGAAATCCTGTCCAACACCGGGATGGACGACAATAACAAGGTCATATTTACTGAAAGCAATGTTATCGACTTCAAATGCTTTATTAACCGCATCCCTTAATAATTCAGTAATCCGTTTTTCATGAACTTCATCGTGACTAATCTCATGGTAATAGTTCATGGGTTTATTGATTAAATAACTGGACTCATTCTCCATGGGAAATACGGTGGAATTATGTAAATCAATCCCGAATTTTCCATAAGAGACCTTCCGGAAATAATTATTCACCGCTTCTAGGTGGGATTGAAAATAGTTTTTATCATGGGGAGCAGGATCAATAGTATAGTCGCCGCAAACTTCATTTTGAACATATTCGTAATTGCCATTTCCTGTAAATCCAGGATAATCCCCCGGCGGAAATGAAACGCGGATGAGAGCCACTATTAAGTCCCCGAGAACTTGGGCATCCATGGGTAAATATGCAAAAAGCAGAAAGGCCAAAGCCCATCTGCATTTGGGAAAGCGGTTCATTTAACCTTTATCTATAACTGAATGTTCATGGAGAACCGCATGGTATTGGTCAGTGGATGACCGGGTGCTCCAGATGTATATCCAAAATCAAATCCGTAGTTAGAAAAACGCAATCCTACACCAAAGGTAGGGTTTTGAATCTTACCCGTTTTGTCGAAATAGTATCCCGTGCGGAGGGCAAAATAGGATGAATACCAGTATTCCATACCGAAGTTGTGAACGAGCTTATCAAGTTCATTCTGAATGGTACGATCCTTGGCCGAGCCCACTTCTTTTTGGCCCCACTCATTATAAATGCCCCAGTTATCATCACCGAAAACAGCGCCGTATTCCTTGGCGGTGTCTATCATTTCTTCAGGGTCCAGCTTTTCATTTCCGTTAGCGTCGCCGGCCCATTCCCAACCGCCGATTTTTTTATCGGTAACCTCACCAGGTATGGCCCTGTCAATATCGCCGCCGAGAAGCCAGTCATCCACCCAGGAAGTAAATATGGCTTTATAGATCGGATCCTTATGGGCTGCTTCCAGTTTTCCATTGCGGTTATAATCTGAATTTTTTGTGCCTTCTTTTCCATTTTTGTTAAAACCGCCTATCATACCGTCCCCGTCCCAATCCATATCCGGGTATGAGGCCACTAACAGTTTGTCCACATCATAGACCAACTTCAGACTATTAAAGTCATTTCTAATCACCTCATAAGCCAGTCCAAAAGTTAAATTTGTCGGTTGGGGATCGGCCTGGTCCGGATCAATAAAAGAAACTTTCGGCCCGATATTGGTCATGGTTACACCCAAATCCATGCGGGGCGTTAGCCAGCTTTTATTCATATATCCAAGATCAAAACCAAAATCAATGGAAGTACCTTTTCCCTTCTCAGAACCGGTGGCAATTTCAACCAAATGCTGGTAAGAAATTTTGGCATTCATCCCAAAGGAAGAGGTGGATGATAATTTAGAACTGTAGGACAGGGCTGCTGCCATCATGTAGGAAGTGAATTTTCCCTGGTATTGGGCGAATTCATCCATACGCACCTGTTCTCCCAGGTTGAGGTAGATTAAATGACCACCCAGCGTCCCCAGGTTCGGGTAATGTTTTCGGAATCCCAAGAATTCATAGTACAGGTCATCGGCTAAATTCGGCAACCAATTCACGTGCATGAAGGCAATTTCGGAACCATCCTGGAAGGCCAATCCCGCAGGATTCCAATAACTGGCATAGGCATCATTAGCGATAGCCACCTGTGCCTCACCCATCCCGCCGGCACGGGCACCGGGCGATATGAGCAGAAATATCGCACCTGCTTCACTTTGTGCATTGAGGGACGGATTGCTCAGGAGCAGAAGCGCCGCCACAATTGAATATATCCGTTTCATAGAAATGTCCTTTCCCCGATTCGGGGTATAATGTTTAAAAGGTTTTTCAAAACCTTCGATGATGTTTGAAACGATTCAACCGTTAGCGTTTATTTATGGGCGCTCCTGTAATTTGCTTGAAATTACCCTGTTCTCCTCAAACGAGGCAAGAGAATGTAATATATAATTAATTTCCCCCCCAAGTGGACAAAATCGGGATATATGTAATCACCAAAACACTCACTAGCATGACCATAAAAAACGGCAAAGTGGATTTATAGATTGTGGGCATATCCTCCTCAAAGCGATAGGCAGATAAAAAGAGATTCATCCCCACGGGGGGTGTTAAAAAACCCAATTCAAGGTTGGCAATAAAAATGATCGCCAGATGAACGGGATCAATTCCGAAATAGACCCCCAATGGTGTGATTAACGGCACTACAATAATGATGGCTGAAAAGATATCCATCATGCAGCCCACTGCCAAAAGGAAAAGATTCAATAATAAAAGAAATACTATTTTTGAGGAAATGGCGGTCTTGACCCAGGCCAAAAGTTTTATGGGAATTTGAGCATCCACTAAATAGCTGGTCAACCCCATGGCAACGCCGAGAATGATCAGCACACCACCTATAAGTGTTGAACAATCCAGGATGATCTTTTTCATATCCCGCCAATTCAAGTCCTTATAAACAAATACTTCGACAATAAAGACATATACGGCGGTCATGGCGGCTGTTTCTACCAAAGTGGTGAATCCGCCGAATATCCCGAATAGAATAAAAAAGGGAATTATCGCTTCCCACTTCGCATCCCAAAGGGACGTTTTAATATCACCCAGGTTTAACCTGTGGCGCTTCACGGACTGCACCTTACCCTGCCAAACGGCCCATCCCCCAATCATGGCAACCCGAATAAACCCCGGTATTATGCCCGCTAAAAATATGGCTTTCACGGAAACAGCAGCTGTAACACCGTAAATAATCAAAGGTAAACTCGGGGGAAATAATAATCCCAATGACCCGGCTACGGTGATGAGACCCAATGAAAAATGTTTTGAATATCCTTCCCGGATCAACAATGGAAACAGCAATCCGCCCAAGGCCAGGATGGTTACGCCTGAACCGCCGGTTAAAGCGGTGAAAAATCCGCATAGAAGAACGAGTATCACCGGCGTGCCCCCCGGTATCCACCCAAACAATGCCCTGAATAATCGGACAAGCCGTTCCGATGCCTTACTCTCAGCTAATATGTATCCTGCTAAAGTAAATAAAGGAATTGTCGGTAAGGTGGGCGAAACAACGATGCGATAGGCTTCCGCTGGAATTGCAGATAATGAAATAAAGTCCCGCCAAAAAAAGAGGATTGCTAAACCGCCCAAACCGATAAAAATAGGCGCTCCCTTGATGAGCGAGAATAGGATAAGCAGGATTGCCAGCCACATGAATAACGGGGATTCCTGTAGGGGTTCCACATACCGAGTCAAAAGGATGATTGTGATAATAGAACCAAAAAGGATACCCCTGTTTTTCCAACTGTCATAACCATTCAGAAACATGTGGATTGCGATAAAAATGAATCCCACGGGCATAATCATTTGTGCACCCCATCTGGGCAGAAGCGGTGCGATCTTCACCGGATAATCCATTTCCATTTTGACCAATCCCCAACTGCCATAAGCCAGGGCCAATACAATAAATATGGTGGTCACCTTGCCGATGAATTTGAACCAATCAATGTTGGTTTCAGTTTCGAACAGCGGTTTTGTGGTCAGGGATAAAAGCCTGTTCCGGCGGGCGGCAATTACAGCCCCCGCAAAACCAATCCATAAAGTAAAATGCTGTACCAGAACCGAAGAAGCGACCACGCCAGTGGTGCCGAATAATCGAGTAATTACTTCCGTGGCCGGAAGAAAAACGAGAGCAATAAAAACAAATAGGGTAAAATACTGCTCGAGGGTTTTGATGTTAAAATAAGCCAAGGGAAGAAAAATTCGTTTTAACGGGATTCCATTTCTTTTTTGATTTCCATCAATTTGTCAAATGCCTTTTCATCAATGAGTGTTCCCCTGATATCGGGATACATCTGTTTAATGAGTTCCTTCCATTCTTCCACCTGTTCCACGGTCGGCGTGTTCACTTTCAGACCGTATTGTTTCATCACTTCTACCGCCTTGTCTGTTTCATGCCTGTTTTTCTCCTGAAATTTATTACCGATATTTTGAGCAATTCTAAGCATGGCCTTTTGGTGATCCGGCTTTATGCGCTTCCAGGTTCTCATATCAATCACAATAGCGGCGGTTAGGTTACCCCATTTCATGTCGAGCATATTATCAGCTATCCCGAATATTTGCTGGGATAAGGCGTACATGGGATTAAACCCGAGAGAATTGATTAATCCAGTTTGCAGACCGGACAGTACATCTGTCATGGCCAAAGGCACAGGTTGGTATCCATGGTTTTCATAAAGTTTGGTAGATTGGTAATCCCCGGCCCAGATAAAAATTTTTGTTTCTTTCAGGTCTTTAGGCGTGTACACCGGTTTGGTTGTAAACCAGTAAGCCCATCCCACATCAACCATTGTTAATATTTTAAATCCATTCTTTTCCGTTACAGATATTAAATCATTATTCAGCCGGGCGCGGACAAAATCAACTTCATCATAGGATTGATACAGCATAGGCATATAAAATGCGCTGAAATATGGATTAAGTTCTGTCATTCCCTCATTGGTAATTGCAGCACCGTGGATTTGACCGATTCGCATTTTACGGATCATGTCCGGTTCATCGCCTACAACGCCACCGGGATAAATTCGCAACCGAACTTCACCGTCCGTAGCCGCTTTCCACTGCTGACCTAAGTCCACTAGGATGCCGTGCCATTCAGTCCCCTCGGGAGCCAAAGTGGCCATTTTGACAACAATTTTTTTAGCCCATAATACTTGGACAGATAAACAGATTAATAATATTGTGGTGAGTCGCTTCATGGGAATTATGCTTTAATAAAAGAATTCGTCAATGTTATCCAGGAGCCATTGAGCCCGATTTCGGTTGATATGATTCGTCAAACGTAAATCAGGGTCAGCCTTTATATCAATATTTAATGCTTTATATAACAAATTAGTGAATTCGTTCTTGTTTTGGGTTGCTATGGAGACACTTTCGGCCATTGTTACGTACGGACCTAAATCCTGCCCATTGGATGATTTTACCGCTTTTTCAAAATAATCCCGGGCAATTTCTGCTTTATTTTTTGGAGCGTCATGCCGACTAATGGTATAGGATATCATGGCACTGTATAAAGCACCCTTATTCCAATTGGGATCCACTGACAGGCCCGCCTCAAGCAAACGGCCAACCCTTGGCAACAGGATCACCCACTCTGGATTTCCTCCGCTGGATTTAATGGCACCACCATAAGCACCGGCAGTCCAAAATAAATAAGGTGTATCAGCTGGATCGAATTCCGGCATAGCCACCACCCTCCCCAAAAGCCAGTCATAATAAGTGGGATATTTTATGCTTAGTGCACGATCACCGTAAGCAACGGCCTTGGCAAAAGTTTGGTTGGCTTTTTCGTGTAGTAACTTCCCTCCTTTATAGTCCTCCATCACCAAACGATCCGCTTCTTCCATGGTGAAACCGAAGGCATATTTCGTCAGGGTTTCACAACCGTCGATCAACCGTTCAGGATTTTCTGGAGATATGGCAATCAGCTTTTCAGAGCGGTCTGCGAAATAGCGGTAAGTACTTTTTGCCAGTTCCGGCTTATGTTCTAAAACAACAACAGCCGGGCTACAAGCTATTCCTGCAAACAGGATTAGACTAGTAAAAAATTTGGAGAGAGGATGCGGGGACTGGTGTGAAATCTTAATTGTGCAGTTCCTGATATAACGGGAAAGATTCACAAAGGACTTTTACTTCCGCTTTTACGCGTTTGATGGTAGCCGCGTTTTCCACATCTGCCACAACATCATCAATGAGATCAACAATTCGATTCATTTCGTCTTTGCCCATGCCGCGGGTAGTAATTGCAGGTGTCCCCACACGCATGCCACTGGTTATAAAGGGACTGCGCTGATCAAAGGGTACCATGTTTTTGTTCACCGTAATGCCGGCTTTTTCCAGCGCTTTTTCCGCTGCTTTTCCGGTCACATCTTTATTAGTCAGATCAATCAGTATAACATGAGTATCCGTGCCGCCGGAAACCAACTGATAATCTTTGCTTAACAAAGCATCAGCCATGGCTTGGGCATTATTGACGACCTCCTGGGTATACAATTTGAATTTCGGTTCCAATGCTTCACCGAAAGCAACCGCTTTGGCGGCAATAATGTGCATCAGAGGTCCGCCCTGGATACCCGGCATCACCGTTGAATTTAGTAATTCAGACACCATTTTTGTCCGCCCTGATTTAGGCGCAACCACACCCCAGGGGTTTTCCACATCCTTACCCATCATTATCATTCCGCCCCGGGGTCCGCGCAATGTTTTATGGGTGGTAGTCGTAACCACATCACAATAGGGCATGGGCGATGGATGAAGTCCAGTAGCCACGAGTCCAGCAGGATGGGCAATATCCGCCATGAGGAAAGCGCCGATTTCATCGGCAATTTCACGAAACTGTTCAAATTCAATATGGCGGGGATAGGCGCTGCCTCCGCAAATGACCAGTTTAGGCTTATGTTCTTTGGCTAGTTTACGGACTTCCGTAAAATCAACGCGGCCGGTTTCCCGACTCACTTGATACGAAACGACGTTATACAGTTTCCCGGAAAAGTTCACCGGACTGCCGTGGGTTAAGTGACCGCCGTGGGCCAGGTCCAATCCCATAATTGTATCACCTACCTTGATAAAAGTCATTAAGGCAGCCATATTCGCCTGGGAACCGGAATGGGGCTGCACATTGGCATATTCGCAATTGAATAACTGTTTGGCGCGGTCCCGGGCCAAATTCTCAGCTTCATCCACGTGTTCGCATCCGCCGTAATAACGTGCCCCTGGATACCCCTCAGCGTATTTATTAGTCATGACGCCGCCAGCCATTTCCAGGATTGGATAACTGACAAAATTTTCTGAGGCAATCAGTTCCAGGGTATAGTCTTCCCTGGAGACTTCCCGCATTAAGATTTCATATAGTTTAGAATCGGCGTTTTTTAAAAAGGTAAACGCCCCTTTGCCAGAGGCCACTTATTACCAGTCTTTTTCTTTATTCAGCCGTTCGGATATCCATTTATAACATCCACCTTCTGCCTTTACATAACCGCGGTTTTTTATATCCGCATCCATCATAAACCATTGAGCCTTGCCGAACAATACCTCATTTTCTTTCAACCATCCTTTTGAGCGGCTGTACCTGGAAAAACCTTTATCTTCTGCCTCTTCAAATAATTGGTGGGCCAAAGTTGCGACTACCCTGTCATCAATGGATATATCTGGTGAACGGCAATCCTGGAAGGCCTTGTAATAAACATTCCCTTTTGCTCCGTAGGTTTCACCTTCACCGGAAATGGCCACTGCTTTATCTGCCCAATCATAGGCCGAACTGTAATTCTGGTCTTCAACATAAACCTCCGCGATTTTTATAGCCACACGAAAATCCCGCGGGTCGAGACGAAACAGCCGTTCATAAGTTTTGGCTGCGGCAGATAATTTATTAGCGGAATCATAGGCGTTGGCCAATTTACGATAGGCCACTTTGCTGGTAGGATCTGCCGCCACTACATGCTTTAGTACATCAGTGGCATCATCGGGACGGTCGGCAGCAACTAATTTGTCCGCATAATCCAAGCCATAAGAAATATTATCTGGATTATTCTCAAATCTATTTTTATATACATCCAATGGATCGCGCCCGCTTAGTTCATAAGCGCGTGCTAAATCACTTTGGCCCCCTTCATTGTTGGGTTGTATTTCAAGGAGATCTTTTAAAACAGCAATCTGATCATCATAACGTTCCTGTTCGCCATACAGTTTAGCCAATTCAATTTTTATATCAGTATCTTCTGGAGCAAGAAAGGATAAACGGTCCAATTCATCCATGCGTAATTCTGTTTTACCTTGTTTATCATAAGCAAAAGCCAGACGTTTTCTCAAGTCAATATTATCCTGGAGTAAGGAAAGCCCCTTCAGCAACACGATTTCAGAACTGTCATATTTTCCCATATATTCATAGGCAATGGCATAATACAGGTAAACTTCCTGGGGATCATCGCGATCGCAGCCCAAATCTGTTAATTCGTCATACGCACGAACGGTGGCTTCCCAATCACGGTTTTTATAAAATTCAGCCGCACTGCTAAAAATCCTCGGGCAGCGTATTTTCCGTATAGAATCCAGTCGAGCTTGTTCTGTTGCATCTGCATCTACAGTGGACTGTTCAGGCGGTGTACACATCGTCATAAAAACAGACGATACACCCATGATTACTATTTTATGAATAATCTTCCTTCGGCTCATTGTTTTCCTCTCCTTCTGAGAAACCATACATCTCCCAGACTCACTCCTATTGTAAAATCTTGCATTAATTCTTTATAACCCCCATCAATTGATCTGGATCCAGTCCGATAAGAGAAATCTAACTGATTTCCGGTGGCGGCGAATTTAAATCCAAACCCTATAGATAAGCCATTCTCATTTATGGTTTTTCCACTGTACTTCAAACTATAAGATTCCCTAAAAGCACCTGCACGAAATGTTATTTTATCCTGCCAGGATCGGGCGCCCATATTACCGAACCTGACCAGTCCCCCACCGATATGTGTTTTTGAACCTATTTGATCCATATAGATACTGGCATAGTCTGCATTTAACGCTTCGTCATTCCACATTTGGAACTCGCCGAATACATTTAAATCATTCTTGAATCCTACATTCAAACCAAAACTAAAACTGTTTGGTGCATAAATGTCAGACACCTTATTTGTGTCCACGCTTACGGTTGAAGGAAAATCCCCTGAATCAAAAACATAATTATCATTTTTATCTTCGAATAAATCAAATTGGTACAAAGTTCCTGACACCGGCTTTCCGCTGACACTGATTCTGGCAAATCCCAAAACCATCATTTTATCATTTTTAAAAAACTGCCCTGCAAAGTCTAGGTTGAAGGTTGAACCGTTATATGTGCGGATGTTAAATAACCGGTAGGATATTGAATTTAATACCATTGAATGCTCATCCCGTGAGGATCCGAATAATCTGTCTATTGAAAGGCCTAAACCCATTTTTTTATTCAGCGGTAGGGCTAACCCAACTGAACCTGCCATTATACCGCCGCCCGAACGAAATTCTTTATTCGCAGTGATAGGTTTTCCCTGAAAATCAATAGTGGATGTATCTGTTCTAAAAAATGAATTATGGTTGTTTACCGGTTTAATAGAAACACCAAATCCAAAGCGCTCTCTTATGGGAATAACAAACTGAATTTTTTCAAACCCGTTTCCGTTATTTTTGCTGTTATTCTTATTGGTTCCCACAGAACGACTCCCATAAGAACCACTGATAAACGTGTACTTTAATCCCGGCCATGTTGCCGGATTATCCAAAGAAACACCGGGATGAAATGTAGGTACAAGTCCGATACTGCCCGCCCCTGCGGATGAGGTATTGTAAATACTTTTAGATAATCCTAATCCATAGGCATTAAAAATAGATTGGGCACTGAGCCCAGTGACAAATAATAATAAAATTATTTTTCTAAGGTAAAACATATATCACTCTCATAACCGGGTATGAATCAGAACTATTCAGACTGTGAAATAACACAGTGGTAAAAGGATCATTACTGATCGAAGTTTGTAGTTTGAAACCATAATTAGTGAGTTTTGCACGTCCGATTTCGGTAGCCGCTTTACGATGGTTGATTTTCAAAATATTATTCACTACGGGAGATGCAGTGTAAAAATTATGCTCTTCTTTATAAGGATCCTCAGCAAACGAGGAAAAAGATTGAAAGGCCCCTTCATTTATTATAGGATGGGATATTATGTTATAGTTTTTTAAAGTATCACTTTGAGCCCGCTGAAAAATTAATTCGGCTGAACTGACCACGGATTTCGGCGGCAGTACCCATCCTCCCATGTCAACCAATACAATAGACTTTAAACCCATAGCCATTCCTACCGCTAAAAAAGAAGTTTCTTCATTTGATACTTCGGGCGGTATGACGATGGATAAATCCCCAACAGAATTATATAGCCTCTGAGCCGTATCCAAAACAACCGTATCGGATAAAAACTGGCGGTAGAATACAGTCAATTGTGGACCATTTCCATCACCTTTGTCCACACTGATAAAATTGAACGATTCCGTTTCTTCACTTGCCAATTCAACCAGGAAAGACCGGTTAAAATCAGTGACATTTGTATCTTTAAAAACCTTCAGGATTGTCGTATCCAACTTAAAGTTCAAATATACTTTGGTACT
>CEPZ01022683.1_pt1 | contig 46933 bp, 49 predicted proteins | sample 530461 | NCBI WGS metagenome assembly CEPZ01 (sample SAMEA2620106, study PRJEB7988) | marine metagenome | isolation source: saline water (ENVO:00002010), including
AACGCTTTGGAATGATTCCAGCCGTTTTCCGCCTTGGAGATGTATTTTTTGATGAAGCTGTGCGGTAAATGGCAATCAACGCAGGTTGCCGCTGTGTGGTGGCTGGCCTTCTGCCAGGAATTGAATTGCTGCGTCATAATGTGACAGTTCATACAGGCCGCTGGATCTTTGCTAAAATACGAAAAACCTTCACCGTAATAAAATGTAAAACTACCAAGTCCGACAACCAATCCGAATAGACTAGCCATCAATATTCCACTTTTGTTCATGCGTGTCTTAATTTTATTCTGGTTTGCCTAACATATTTCTCACTTGACGGTGTGGAGCGGCAATGAAACACTGTTCAGATGCAGAAAAAGGTTATGCAGCGTTCTCGAACTTGCGCCATCTTAGGAAGTTACGACATGTCTGCAAGAAAATCCAAAAGAGCATGATTCACTATCTTGGGAGCTTCTTGCTGTATCCAATGTCCCTCCCCATCTATAATGGTTGCACCTCGGAAGTCAGTGCAGTTCACTCCAGGGTTTTCGAATAAATCAATTCCAGGAATAAAGGCTCGTACAACATCAAGGGCACCAGCTATGAAATAACTGGGTTGGTCAACAGACAACTCAGAAAGCTGTGGAAGAAGCTCCCAGTCCCTCTGTTGTGCTCGGTATCGGTTAAGAGATCCACGGAAGCCGCTTTGGGTGAAGGCTTCCACAAAATAGCCCAGATCTTCGTCGGTGAGCCAGGCAGGGAATGGGTCCGGGTTTGGAACACCATCTAAAAATTTATCTTCTGGCCCTTTAATCAATTTAGCTTGGATGTCTTCGGCGGAAGAATCACCTGACAAAATATAGTAGATTTTTCTAAGCGTCGTCCGAACATCAGCCTCCAATTCTGCTTCCGCGACTTCTTCTTCTTGGAAGTACAGTTGATAGAAGAATTTCCCTTCATACAACTGTTTAAAAAGTTCGATCGGAGAAACCTGGCCCCGCTGAAAATACGGGACGCTAAGCCCAACAACGGCAGATATCTGCTCAGGGTGAAGAACAGCAGTATTCCAGCAGATCGGTGCTCCCCAGTCATGCCCTACAAGGATGGCTTTTTCCTCACCGAGTGCATCAATCAGCCCCACGACGTCGGCAGTCAATTCAATCATATCATAGGCTTCAATGGGATGTGGCTTGTCACTACCTCCATAACCCCGAACATCTGGAGCCACGACTCTGAATCCTGCTTTTGCTATTGGGTGAATTTGATGTCGCCATGAGTACCAAAGTTCAGGCCAGCCATGAACCATGATGACGAGAGGACCAGTCCCTTCCACTGCCGCCCGGACAGAGATGCCGTTTGTGCTGAAACGCTGTAATGAGAAAGTATCAGCCAGCATAAAACCCTCCTATGGATTGGTTTGGATGTTGAGTGGCCGCATAACTATTTACTTTACTACATATTTGTATTATAATACTCTTATTTTGAGTATTACACTGTAATCTTAATTGATTAATCAAACCTAAATTTAAAACGATTTTCGGTGTTGTCTTAACATACAGTCATTCATCACAACCATCAGCCCTGCTTTTTCCGCCAGTTGAGCTGCTTCTTCATTGATCACTCCATCCTGAAGCCATAGGGCTTTAGCCCCAATATTAATGGTGGCCTCAGTGATGGGAGGAACGTACTCCGGCCGGCGGAAGACATCGACAATATCCACGGGATGAGGAATATCCGATAGGGAAGGATAACACTTCATCCCTGCAATTTCATTGTGGCCGGGATTCACGGGAATAATGGTGTACCCATTCTCCTTCATATACATGGAAACATAATGACTAGGCCGTTCAGGCTTGGGAGACATGCCCACCACGGCGATGGTTTTTAAATCGAATATCTTTTGGATGGTATCCGGTTCATTCATAACTAGAGTGTATTATATTGCTTCTGTGTTATGGTGTTAAAGTCATTGATTTAGTAATAATATAACAACATAATACTTTAACACCTTCGCACTATAACACTCATTTCTTGAACCAATTGCCCATCACATAGGATATGATCTGCGGATTTTCTTTGAGGCGACGGACGGAATATTCAAACCATGCTTCCCCAAAAGGAACATAGACTCGGACTGTATATCCCTTGGCTTTCAGTTCTTCCAGACGGTTACCCATGGGGACGCCATAGAGGACCTGGAATTCGAAACGATCCGATGGTATATGTTCCGCTTCTATCAATGCTTCCAACCGGTCAATAAGGGTGAGGTCATGGGTGGCAAGACAGGCATAGCCGGAGCCGTTCAAGAGTGATCTGGCCATTTCTACAAAATTATCATTGATGGTGCGACGATCCTGAATGGCAATTTCAGGAGGTTCCTTATAAATACCCTTACAAATTCGTAAGTTAAGAAAGGGTGAATCCAAGGCCTTGATATCCTCAAGACTGCGGTATAGATAGGCTTGGATCACCGTTCCCATTCTATGGTGAATCGCCAATGCTTTTTTGTATATATCAAATGTTAGTGATGTAAAAGGAGAATTTTCCATATCAATAGTAATACCTACATCATTGTCCCTTCCGTCCCTGGCCAAGGTAAGAATATTGTTCTCTCCCAATTGGGGATCAAGGGCCAGGCCCAAATGGGTTAATTTGACTGAAATAGTACTGTTTAATCCTCCCGCGGCAATTTTTTGGATGAGGCCAGAGTAAGCATTCCGAATATTTTCGGCCTCTTCCTGTGAATTGACATATTCACCCAAAATATCAAGGGTAACGGCATAGCCTTTTTTATTTAATTGTTGAACGATTTGGAGTGCTTCATCATCGGCTATTCCAGCCACATAAGGTTTGGCAAATGGCTTTACCATCCACTTAGGAAAGTAGGGAATTATAGCCGCAATGGATGAATTGAACCATGGCATAAGGCGGTGAATTTAGCCTTTCAATTATAGGGACAACAATGGGCATTGCTTTTGGATTGATATCGGGTTCGTTTCCGTCGGAAAAATATGTTAGAAATTCCATAAGTTTATCTTGTGGAAACTTAAAATACTACTCTAAATTCGCCGACTCAAAACGGGTTAAAAAATCAATGTATCGCGACTTCGGAACCATATTTATTTTCATCTTCTTGGGCATTGTGCTGGTCTATGTTCCCCTATTGATTCAAAAACTTGTTGCACCTTCAAATCCCAACCCTGACAAACTGGCTACCTATGAATGTGGTGAAGAATCGGAAGGCTCAGCCTGGGTACAATTCAATATCCGGTTTTATGTTGTAGCCCTGATTTTTTTAATCTTCGATGTAGAAGTTGTTTTTCTATTTCCCTGGGCCGTAGTATTTAATGAACTTGGCATGCTTGCTTTTGTTGAAATGGCTATTTTTCTTATTATCCTATTGATCGGCCTCGCTTATGTATGGAAAAAATCGGATTTGGATTGGGTTAAGTATAATGTGAAATATGGCCGCGGCCGCTACGCCAGCCTGATAGAAAAACCTAAACCTGTACAAGAATCCTAATGGGTGTATTAGAGAACAAATTTCAAGATAATGTTATTGTAGCCTCCCTGGATAAACTCCTGGGGTGGGCCCGCTCAACTTCCCCCTGGTACTTCCAATTTGGGTTAGCTTGCTGTGCCATTGAAATGATGGCCTCTGCTGCCAGCCGCCATGATCTGGAAAGAATCGGAATGATGCCCCGTTCATCACCCCGCCAAGCGGATGTAATGATCGTAGCAGGTACTGTAACCATGAAAATGGCTCTGCGAGTGAAAAAATTATATGAACAGATGGCCGACCCCAAATATGTGATTTCAATGGGGAGTTGTGCCACCAGCGGCGGTCCCTACTGGCAGCATGGCTATCACGTACTGAAAGGTGTAGACCTGGTGGTGCCTGTTGATGTTTATGTTCCCGGCTGCCCTCCAAGACCGGAAGCCCTGATTGAAGGACTTCTGAAATTGCAGGAAAAAATTCAAACCGAACGCCCCCTCACCCGTAAATCTGCATGACATCGGCTGAAATAAAAGCTGTCCTCGAGCATCAGTTCCCCGCAGCTATGGTGGAGAATGAGGATCTTACCGAAAAGCAAGTCGAGCTAAAGGGAAATCAATGGTTGGAAATTGCCACCTTTATAAAAAATGATCCAGACCTTAGCTTTGATCAATTGGAATGCATTACTGGATATGATACAGGGGAGGATGGTCCGCTCCAGACGCGTTATAATCTCCATTCCATGGAACACCGTCACAAGATCGAAGTGGTCATCAGCCACAATCGTGAAAATCCCAACGTGGCATCCATTGAACAATTATGGAGAATCGGGGATTGGTTCGAAAGGGAAACCTATGACATGTTCGGCATCGTTTATGAAGGCCACCGGGATTTGCGAAGAATTTTATGTCCTGATGATTGGGAAGGCTGGCCTTTGAGGAAAGATTATGAAGGCCAGGAAACTTACCACGGTATTGTTGTGCAAAAAATGAAGGAAGAAGAAGGATGGGAATAGTCCAGGGCGATCAAATGATCTTGAATATCGGGCCCCAGCACCCCAGCACCCATGGTGTTTTACGCCTTGAAGTAAGGACGGATGGTGAGATTGTATCTGAAATTAAGCCCCACCTCGGTTACCTTCATCGCTGTTTTGAAAAGCATTCAGAAAATGTTACCTATGAACAGGTGATTCCTTTTACAGACCGCTGTGATTACCTCGCTTCCATGAACAGTAACTTCGGCTATGTGGTGGCCATGGAAGAATTGATGGAAATTAAAGTACCTGAAAGGGTGGATTATATCCGTATAATCATGGGTGAATTGAACCGTATCGCCAGCCATTTGCTGGCGCTGGGTGTTTATGGTCTTGATATCGGTGCTTTTACACCATTTTTATATATGTTCCGGGATCGGGAACGCATCCTGGATATGTTTGAACTTACCTGTGGTGCCCGGCTTCTTTACAATTATATGTGGGTCGGTGGTGTTTCTCATGACCTGCCCAAAGATTTCGAGAAAATTTGTATCGGTTTTCTCGATTATTTTGAACCGCAGATTAAAGAGTATAACAATCTCTTGACCTATAATAAAATTTTTATTGAGCGTACTGCTGATGTGGGAGTAATTCCTGCTGATGTAGCCGTGAGTTACGGTGTGACAGGACCAAACCTCCGGGGTTCCGGTGTAAAATGGGACGTCCGCAAGGATGAACCCTATTCTATTTACGACCGTTTTGAATTTGATATCCCCGTGGGGGAAGGCCAGTTCGGTACACTGGGCGATTGTTTTGACCGCTATTGGGTACGGATGTTGGAAATTTCCCAAAGTGTAAAAATTCTGCGCCAAGCTTTAAAAGATATTCCCGATGGAAACGTACACCAGGCATTGCCTAAAAAAATACGCCCGCCCAAAGGTTCGGTTTACCGTCGCACAGAAAGTCCAAGGGGCGATTTGGGGTATTATATTGTTAGCGATGGGACGCCAGTGCCCTATCGTGTGAAAATGCGTTCCCCTGCTTTTACGGCCCTATCCTGTTTGGATGAAGTGTCCCGGGGGTGGATGATTTCAGATGTTATCGCCATTCTGGGTAGTCTGGATATTGTATTGGGAGAGATTGACCGATGACTGTTGATTTCCTAATCGATTGGTTTGCAGCGATGGGGGATTTCCCGGTGATTGCTTTCTTGCTGGCAGTAATTATATCCGGTATCCCCATCTTCCTCATTATGGCCCTGAATGCAATAGTTGCTGTTTACGTAGAACGGAAAGTATCTGCTTTCATGATGGACAGGATTGGCCCCATGGGGCAAGGACCAGGGTTACATGCCGGTAAGTGGGGTTTGCTCCAGACAGCCGCCGATGCAGTGAAACTTTTGGTAAAGGAAGACACCGTTCCTGAAACATCGGATAAATTTTTATTCAAGATGGCGCCATACATTATTTTTATCGGTGCCTTTATGGGAATGGCTGCCGTACCATTTAGTTCAGTGCTGCAGGTGGCCGATTTCAATGTTGGTGTATTCTATATAATTGCTGTCGGTTCCATCGGTGTGATCGGTATCGTAATGGCCGGCTGGGCCTCTAACAATAAATGGTCACTTTATGGTGCCATGCGCTCCGCCGCTCAAATTATCAGTTATGAAATTCCCGCCGGTTTATCCATTATTGTGCCTATTATGATGGCAGGTACAATGAATTTACAGTTGCTGATTCAATCCCAATCAGGAACGGTATGGGGAATTTTGCCAAACTGGATCATTTTTAATAACCCCTTCACTTTCATTGCCTTTTTCATCTTTTTCATCAGCGCTGTGGCTGAAACTAACCGCACTCCTTTTGATATTCCCGAAGCCGAATCAGAATTAGTAGCAGGGTGGATGACGGAATATTCTGGCTTTCGTTGGGCCCTGTTTTTCCTCAGTGAATATGCTAATATGTTTGTTGTCAGTGGATTGGCCGTGGCTGGATTTCTGGGTGGTTGGCAAAGCCCTATTCCCGGTATGTTTGATTCTGCCGGTTGGGAATTATTCTGGTTTATGGGCAAACTCATCCTGTTGATTTTTGTCATGATGTGGTTTCGCTGGACATTCCCCAGGCTTCGTGTTGACCAGCTTATGCACGTATGTTGGAAAGTATTTATCCCGATTGCCATGTTTAATATCTTTGGTGTTGGCATTTGGAAATTGATTTTCGGATAAAGCATGTCAAAATATTTCGCAAATATCTATGATACGGTAAACACTCTGTGGACAGGGATGCGCATCACCTGGCGCCATATGATGAATATAAAACGAGACAATGTGACCCTCCAGTATCCCGAAGAACGGTGGCCACGCCCGGAACGCAACATTGGTTTCAACCATGACAATTATAATGTGATCCGTTCACGCCTGCATGTGGATATTGATGAATGTATTGGATGCCTCAAGTGCACACGCGCCTGCCCCGTGGATTGTATCAAGATTGATACCATCAAAGCACCGGTGCGGGGAGAAGATATCCCCAATGTTGGTCATACGGGTGAAACATCTAGCGGGACGAAAAAAGCCCTGCTTGTCAGCCGTTTTACGATTGATATGTCCGAGTGCTGTTACTGCAACTTGTGTACTTATCCCTGCCCGGAAAAATGTATTTTTATGGTGGGAGGTCCCAATGGGTCCAAGCATCCCATTGATTATGAATTTTCTGAATTTGACCGGAATAATTTGATTTACCAGTTTGCAAAATTAATAACACCGGGACAAAAAGAAGCATTGCAAAATCCGACACCGGAAGTAGAAGCCTGATGGTTGACATCGTATTCTGGATCATTGTTGGCATTACAATCGGTTCAGCCTTCATGGTTGTGCAAAGTAAAAGTCTTCTGTATTCTGCCTATGCATTGTTATTCACTTTTGTAGGCGTAACCGGTTTATATGTGTTTTTATGGGCGGACTTTTTGGCCGTTGTACAAATTGTGGTTTATGTGGGCGGTATTCTGGTTCTGATCATTTTCGGTATTATGCTGACCAATAAGATAACCTCTGTAAATATCAGCCATGCATCCGTTCAAAAGGGCATAGGAGGTGTTGTGGTCCTGGGGATCATTGGCGTTCTGGGCTACATGGTTTTCATTACCCCGTGGAATCAACTGGCTGCTACTGAACCAGAACAAACATCCGCAACAATCGGTAGATTGCTGATGATGGATTATCTGCTGCCTTTTGAAGTGGCTTCATTGTTGTTATTGGGTGCCCTGATCGCCGCCACCACCCTTTCCAGGAAAGAAAACTAATGGACAATTTAAACAGTTATTTATTTGTCAGCGCTGTTCTCTTTTCCCTCGGCTTATTCGGCGTAATTACCCGTAGGAATGGCGTGGCAGTACTGATGGGTGTGGAATTGATCCTGAATGCAGCCAATGTCAATTTCTTGGCCTTTGCCCGTTTTGGCGGAATGAATATGGCCGGACACGTTTATGCCTTATTTGTGATTGTTTTGGCGGCGGCAGAAGCAGCAGTGGCTTTGGCGATTATTATCAATATTTTTAATAATTTTAAAACTATTAATGTCGATGATGTTAGTGAGTTGAGACAATGATCACCGGCAATATAATTACCGATTTTTGTCTTCTGATTCTCTTTTTACCCTTATTGGCCTTTGCTATCAATATCTTCTTTGGCAAGCGTCTGCCCCGCCAGGGAGATTGGGTATCTGTTGGCTCAGTCCTGATTACGCTCATTTTATCACTTTCCCTGCTTATGAATATGTTCATGAATTGGGATGCCAATTTTTCATATGAGGCGCAATTCTCCTGGATTGATTTAGGCGCTTTCAAAGTAGAGTTGGGTTTCTGGGTGGATAATATTACTATTGTCATGTTGGCTGTGGTGGCCTTGATTTCAAGTATGACCCATATCTTTTCCCTGGAATATATGAAGGGAGACATTCGCTATAGTCGTTATTACGCTTACTTGGGATTATTCACCTTTTCTATGAACGGGATTGTGCTGGCCAACAACCTCGTTTCCCTGTATATCTTCTGGGAATTGGTAGGTGTCAGTTCTTATTTATTAATTGCCCACTGGTTTGAAAAACATTCTGCGGCTGATGCTGGCAAAAAGGCATTTTTGACCAACAGGGTAGGGGATATTGGTTTCTTTATCGGCATCATGCTCATATTCACCGCTATCGGTTCTTTTAATTTCCAGGATGTATTCGCTGGAGTTTCCCAAGGGATGATTAGTGGTACATTGCTGACCTTGGCCGGTGTGGGATTATTCATGGGGGCTGTAGGTAAGTCATCCCAGTTTCCACTCCACATTTGGCTTCCCGATGCCATGGAAGGGCCAACGCCTGTTTCCGCCTTGATGCACGCTGCCACCATGGTTGCCGCCGGTGTGTATCTCACAGTTCGTTTGTTCCCCCTATTTTCTCCGGAAGCCTTGACCATCATTGCCTATGTGGGTGGCTTTACTGCATTGTTTGCGGCCACAATCGCTATTACCCAGAATGATATTAAAAAAGTTTTAGCATATTCCACCGTCAGTCAGTTGGGGTATATGATTCTTGCTGTGGGTGTTGGCAATTATGTGGCTGCCTTATTTCATCTCTTGACCCATGCCATGTTTAAGGCCTGTTTATTTTATGGTTCCGGTTCGGTGATCCACGCCATGCATCATTCACTGCATGAACTTCATGATCATGATACTGATCCCCAGGATATGCGTAACATGGGTGGATTTAAAACCAAAATGCCTATCACCCATTGGACCATGGTTATTTCCACTTTAGCTATTTCTGGGGTGCCTCTATTTTCAGGTTTCTTATCTAAAGATGCCATATTAGCCGGGAGTCTGGCTTTCGCCCAGCACCATCCCCAGCACTTTTTATTGCCGGTCTTCGGCTTTGGCGCCGCGGCTATCACCGCTTTCTATATGTTCAGGCTGATTTTCATGACCTTCCACGGTGAACCCAAATTGCCGAAAGTGTTTGAAGGTATCCATGAATCACCCAAGGTGATGACCTTTCCACTTATGCTTTTGGCAGGATTGAGTTTCTTTATTTTTTACACCCTGCCGTACTTCAATCCAATTTCGGATCATGGCTGGTTTACTGAATTGATCAAGGCCGGTGATTCAGTGGCGCCCGGGAATCCTACGGCCCATGAAATTTACGATGGTGTACACCATGCCCATTACCCCGCTATGGCGCTTTCCCTGTTGGTAGCCGGATTGGGGATTGGTTTATCCTACCTCATGTATATGAAACACAAATTTTCAGCGGAAAACTGGGCGAGGAAAATGGGCTTTTTATACAAATTGTCGCTGAATAAATATTTCTTTGACGAAAATTATAACCGCTTCCTGTATCAGCCCTTATTGAAATTATCCCGAGCTGTGGCCTATCTGGATTGGGATTTATACGATAAATATTTCATTAATGGCTTTGGACGGGTAACCAATTTGCTTTCAAAGATCACCGGAAGGATAGATTACGATGGTTTGGATCAAATCCTTGTAGATGGTGTAGGCCGCTCCGTCCGGAGATTAGGTAAACAATTAAAACAAGTTCAAACCGGCCGTTTGCAGAACTATATGCTGTTCGCTTTGGTTGGTTTAATTATCATTCTGGTTATCCAGACGATTTAGAGATTTCATAAAGGGCTAAGTATGAATCATTTACTCAGTTGGATCATTTGGCTACCGGTTATCGGCATGGTTGTCATTGCCCTGATTCCAAGAGATAAAACGGAACTGATCAAACAGGTTGCCGCTGCAGTCTCAGGAATTCAATTGGCACTGGCGCTTTACCTTTGGCGTATCTTTGATGCCGCTACCGGAACTTTTCAATTTATGGAAAGGGCGGAATGGATCCCATCATTCAACATTACATACATCCTGGGCGTAGACGGACTCAGTCTGCCCATGGTGATACTGATGGCACTGATCGGTTTTCTCGGTGTATTTGTCAGTTGGAACATTAACAAGGCAGTGAAAGGGTATTTTTCTCTCTTTCTGTTGCTCAACACCGGTGTAATGGGTGTATTTCTGGCACTGGATTTTTTCCTGTTCTACATTTTCTGGGAAGTGATGCTCCTGCCCATGTATTTCCTCATTGGCATGTGGGGCGGTCCCCAGCGGGAATATGCCGCCATTAAATTCTTCCTCTATACATTGTTTGGTTCTGTCCTCATACTTATCGCAGTCTTAGCCCTGTATTTTACCTGCGGTAAAACATTCGACATGCTGGTATTGATGGAAACTGCTCCAACCGCATTGAACGGCGTTCTCTGGTGGGGCATGAGTGCTATCAAGGTTATTTGGGTACTCCTCTTTATCGGCTTTGCCATTAAAGTGCCTGTCTTTCCATTCCATACCTGGTTGCCTCTGGCCCACGTGGAAGCACCCACGGCAATCTCCGTTATTTTAGCCGGTGTACTGTTGAAACTCGGTATATATGGTATCCTTAGGATTAACTACACCATGCTTCCCGATGGTGTATTTTGGTTTGCCGGGGCCCTGGCCGTACTGGGATTAATCAATGTGATCTGGGGTGCCATGTGTGCCCTGGCCCAAAAAGACTTGAAGAAATTGGTGGCCTATTCGTCGGTGAACCATATGGGGTACGCTCTTTTAGGTATGGCCGCTGTTATTGCCGCTTCCGAAATGAATGGTGATAACCTCATCGGGGCACAGGCGGGAATCAATGGCGCTGTTTTTCAAATGTTCAATCACGGCACAATTTCAGCCATGCTGTTTATCCTGGTTGGCGTGATTTATGATCGCGCCCATCATAGGGATATTGAGGGATTTGGGGGGCTTGCTTCTCAAATGCCGATTTATACCGGTTTTGTTGCGGTAGCTTTTTTTGCCGGACTTGGATTGCCGGGATTTAGTGGTTTTGTAAGCGAAGCGATGATTTTCATCGGTGCTTTCCCTGTTTTTAAAACAATAGTCATTATTTCCACCATTGGTATTTTACTTAATGCTGCCTATTTCCTTTGGGCTTTTCAACGCATATTCTTTGGTCCTGCCAATGAAAAATATAATGACCTTCCAGAAATCAATAAACGGGAACTGTTTACCCTTGTCCCTCTGGCGGCGATCACCTTGATTCTGGGCGTTTATCCGCGGCCCTTCCTTGATATGGTTTCAGCAACATTGAATGTATTGATAGATCAGGTGGTTTCTCTGGGTGGCCTCGCCAGCGTGATGTAGAGAAATCGGATGAGTAATCTCCACAGCTTAACCCATTTCTGGCCGGAACTGATCCTTACCATCACGGTATTGGCGGCTATCATCTCCGACTTAATCTACCGCAGGGAAGAATCCTTTAAAGTGGCTTGGTGGGTTTTGGGTGGACTGGTCCTGACGCTGTTTGCGATCCAAATTGGCGGCAGTACAGTCTCAGATTTGTTTATGGGTACCATTGCCTTGGATCCATTTTCAGAATTCTTTAAAGTATTGGTTTTGATCTCCACAATCGCAGTGGTGCTCATGAGTTTTAACAGCAATGAACTGAAGGACTACAGGATGGGGGAGTACTATTCTGTCCTCGCGATCATGGCTATTGGCCTGTTCTTAATGGCATCAGCCATTGATGTACTGATGGTTTACCTAGCGCTTGAAGTGGTATCCATTATGTCATTTTTCTTAGCTGGGTACTTGAAAAAGAATCCCCACAGCAATGAAGCATCCTTAAAATATGTCATCTATGGCGCTTTTTCTTCCGGTATTATGCTTTACGGGTTAAGTATACTTTTTGGTTTGACAGGCACAACCAAATTTATTGGAATGCAGACTGCTATCGCAAACTTGGGTCCGGATTCTAATTTGGCGCTGATCCTTTCCGCCGTCTTTATTTTAGCCGGCTTCGGGTATAAAATTTCCGCCGTGCCCTTTCACTTCTGGACTCCTGATGTTTATGAAGGATCCCCCACTACAATTACAGCTTATTTATCAGTGGCGCCGAAAGCGGCAGGCTTTGCCATGATGATTCGTTTCTTCAATCAGGTTTTTGGTGATAGCACAGCCTTGGTATCAGAAACATGGAGTACCATCAATGGTATTCCTTGGCCTCAACTAATGGGCGTTTTGGCCGCGGTGACTATGACAGTAGGAAACATGGTAGCCATCCAGCAGGATAGTGTAAAACGTATGCTCGCTTACTCCAGTATTGCTCACGCCGGTTATATGATGATGGCCCTGCCTCTTATGTCTGAAGCAGGTGTCTATGGCATTATGATTTATCTACTCATGTATCTGTTTATGAATTTGGGTGCTTTCTTTGTGGTTATTTATGTCCAGGGGAAATTCGGTGGTGAGGACTTTGATAATTTTGATGGCTTAGGATGGAAAATGCCATTTGTTGGTGTTGTAATGACATTATTTATGTTTTCCTTGACGGGCCTGCCCCCCACAGCCGGTTTTATAGGAAAATTTTACCTTTTTGCTGCCGTAATCAAGGCGGGCACGCAATATTATTGGTTAGCTATTGTTGGTGCACTAAATAGTGTTGTTTCTCTTTATTATTATATCCGGGTAGTGAAACATATGTTTTTAAAAGGGGAACGAAGTGAATCAGTTGAAATGCCTGCTTCCAGTCTGGTGACTATTTTACTCCTGGCCATGGCCTTACCTACATTTATTCTGGGGTGGTATTTTGCTCCGGTGGTGACCTGGATCAGTGAATCCCTGGTCATTTTTCAAGGGATGTAAGCATTCTCCTTCGCCATTTGGGGCTTGATTAATTGGCTGATTTAAATATGAAAAAAGGATAATGCTGTTAAAAAGGATGATGCTGATCCAACTGAAATTAAAGATTATATATGCGGTTCGCCCTTGATGGTTTTTATCAGTTGATAAAATACCTTATGAACTTGGGGTTGAAGAGGAAATGATTGATTATGATAAATTTGGTTAAGCGACAACACCTGTTTAATCTGACGAAAGCCCGACATTTGTTGGGCTTTCTTTTTCTAGTATGGCTTGTGGGATGCAACCAACCTAAACAATATATAGAAATTTATGGCGAAACCATGGGAACTACTTATCTTATCCGAATTGTTCCCGATTCAGATTTATCCATTAAAGGAGAAATGCTTAAGCCAGGAATTGATTCCATTCTCAGTGTAGTTGATAGACAAATGTCCACTTATCGCTTAGACAGTGAAATTTCATTTTTCAATAAATTGCGTTCCGGAGTATCCCTGATTATTTCTGAAGGATTTGCAACCGTTTTGAACAGGGCTGTTTATTGGGGAGAAAAAACGCAAGGTGCATTGGATGTCACTGTATTGCCATCTGTTTTGCTTTGGAGAAGCGGAAAAAGAGATCGGGAATATCTTGACCAATGGGAGCCTCCCACAGATTACGAAGTTGAAGTGGAAATGGTAAAAGTGGGTTATGGTAAAATAAATTTAAACAGGTCGAATTTAATCAAATCACATAATGGTCAAATGATTGATTTGAACGCCATCGCCAAAGGTTGGGGCGTGGATCAGCTGTTTGAATATATACGTATCGTCGGTATGAAAAATTTCATGGTTGAAATTGGTGGCGAAGTCCGTACTCTTGGGAAAAATAATAAAGGGAAAAACTGGCAAATCGGGATTGACAGACCCATGTTTGGAACTATGCCCGGGGAAGATATTCATACTGTTGTATCCGTCTCAAACCAAGCCATGGCGACCTCGGGCAATTACAGGAATTTTAAGGAATATTACAATGTGCGGTATTCTCATATTATTGATCCCCGGACAGGACGCCCCACCCAATCCAACATTGCATCCGTCACTGTTGTGGCGCCCAATTGCATGGATGCCGACGCGTTGGCGACTGCCTTGAATGTGATGGAAGTGGAAGAAGGATTAGAACTGGTTGAGTCCCTGGATAGATTCGAGGCTTTTTGGATTATAAAGGAAGGCGAGGGACAGTTTAAGTCCATGGCATCGTCGGGGATGCCGATAAAATAAATTAGAGTTTGTAGATCTGTTTACCATACATTTTATTATTCCCCTGATTTGATCTTGAGGATAAGTTGAGAGCAATCAACCCAAGAAATCGGAAATATTGATGTTTACAATTTTATTTCCATATAATTACAAATAAATTTCGGGCTATCATGGCTGAGAATTATCTACCAATCCTTGTCATTTTTGTTCTTGCTGCTGGCTTTGCATTTGTAAGCCTCATTATTACCCATCTAGTAGGTCCACGCGTAACGAATGCTGTAAAAATGATGCCCTATGAATCTGGAGTAGACCAGGTAGGTAAAACGAGAATTAGATTTTCAATTCGTTTTTTCCTGATCGCTTTACTATTTATTATTTTTGATATTGAGATCGTTTTTCTTTATCCCTGGGCAGTAGTATTCAAAGATTTCCTTTCAGCAGGTTCCTTCATCTTTTTTGAAATGGTTGTTTTTCTAGCAATCCTTGCGTTTGGTTTTATTTATGTTTGGCGGAACGGAGCTTTAGAATGGGAATAAAAGGATTTGCGAGTAGAACAGAATGTTATTTTATCGCGAAGATGGGTTATTCTTTCTAGATAACCTTTGTTAAATAAAAGTATTTCATGAATCATAATGATATTAAATCGAATGTTTTAACCACGACGCTGGAAAGTGCTATTAACTGGGGTAGAAAGAACTCACTTTGGCCCATGCCTTTTGGCACCGCCTGCTGTGGGATCGAGTTCATGGCAGTTTTAGCGGCGCGCACTGACATAGCCCGCTTTGGTGCAGAAGCGATTCGATTTTCACCACGGCAGTCGGATCTATTAATTGTTGCTGGTAGGATTTCCATTAAAATGATGCCAGTACTGATTCGCATATATGAACAGATGCCAGAGCCGAAATGGGTAATTTCTATGGGGGCCTGCGCGTCAAGTGGAGGCGTATTCGATACTTATAGTGTCATACAGGGTATTGATCAGTTTATCCCAGTTGATGTATATGTACCTGGTTGCCCACCAAGGCCTGAAGGAGTAGTTGAAAGTCTAATGAAAATCCAGAATTTGATAGACAAAGAAAAACTGTCTGACTACGCACTTTCATCTTCCAAATAAATGTTGCTAGAACAAACGCTTGCCCAGATAAAAGAAAAATTTCCTGACCCTGTTCTGGAAACTACAGAGTTTGCGGGTGAGCAGATCTTACATGTCAAAGGCCAGGATATACTAATAGTGCTGGCTACATTAAAAGCGAATGGTTTCAATTTCCTGGCAGACCTCACCGCCATAGATAATCTGACCCTTGGTGGATATGAGCGCTTTGCTGTGTCTTACCATTTATTATGCCACAAAACGGCAGAGAGGCTGACTGTAAAAGCTTACGTCCCTGAAGAAAAGCCGTCTCTACCTTCTGTTGAATCCTTATGGAAAACTGCAGACTGGCAAGAGCGAGAAGTATTTGATTTATTTGGCATAATATTTGAAGGACATCCCAATTTGATCCGCATCATGAATCCCGATGATTATGAAGGGCATCCCTTGAAGAAAGACTATCCTAGATTGGGAAGAAAAGAAAGAGGCGATTTCCCTGTGATTGATCGAGGCATTCAAAAACAGAAACCATCTAAATGAAGCATGTAATAGATCAACCCCTGGAAACAGATCGAATGGTCCTTAATTATGGGCCACATCACCCTGCGACCCATGGAACACTACGGATCATTATGGAACTGGAAGGTGAAACTGTAACAAAAGTTACTCCTGAAATCGGCTTTCTCCATTCTGGATTTGAAAAGCTGGGTGAAGATTTGAATTTCAACCAGTATATCACTATAACAGATAGAATGAATTATCTGTCGCCACTATGCAACAATGTGGCTTATGCCTTGGCAGCAGAAAAATTGATGAATCTGGAAGTCTCAAAACGAACCGAGTATATCCGTGTTCTAATGTGTGAATTAAGCCGTATTGCTGATCATTTATTAAATGTTGGCATGCTGGCAGTGGATTTAGGTGCAATGACTGCGTTCCTTTATGGTTTCCGGGTGAGAGAGGACATCTATGACCTTTTTGAAAAAGCCACTGGAACGCGCCTTACCACCAGTTATACTCTTGTTGGCGGCCTGATGAGAGATATTCCAGAGGGATTTGAAAAAGCTGTCTTAAAAGTTCTCGATGAAGTAGATAAGGCTGCTAATGATATTGAAACTTTATTAAATAAGAATCGCATATGGCATGATCGGACTAAAAATATTGGTATCATCTCGAAAGAGGATGCTATTTCTTACGGTATCTCTGGGCCCATGGCAAGAGCATCTGGTATAGATTGGGATATCAGAGTGAATGAACCATATTCCAGTTATCAAGATTTTGATTTTGATGTTGCCATTGCCTTAAATGGTGATGTGTTTGACCGCTATTTAGTGCGCATGGAGGAAATTCGCCAGAGTATCAAGATATGCAGGCAGTCGCTGGATAAAATGCCAACTGGAGAGGTTATTATTGACCCGAATCTTGGCTTGAGCCTGCCTCCTAAAGATGAGGTTTATAACTCTATCGAAGGTTTGATTTATCATTTTGAAATTACCATGCCCCACAGAGGTATGACACCACCAGTAGGCGAAGCTTATGTGCCCACGGAATCTCCAAATGGTGAATTGGGCTATTATATCGTAAGTGATGGAAAGTGTACACCTTATCGTGTTCGCACAAGACCACCATCACTGATCAACTATTCAATATTTTCAAAACTAATAGAGGGGCATATGCTTTCAGATGCACCAGCGATTCTTGGAAGTTTGAATATTATTGCAGGGGAATTAGATCGATGAAATCAAAAGCTCAACCGAAGTCGGGGTTTAGTTTTGCAGACTCGGAAAGAGTAGAACGAATATTGTCCCAATATCCAGATAAAAAATCCGCCACCTTACCACTGTTGCATTTAGCGCAGTCACAGGAAGGGTACATTTCTAGCAGTGTAATTGATACTATAGCTGATTTGGCGGATTGCCATCCGTCCGTCGTGATGGACTGTGTATCTTTTTATACTATGCTTTATACGAAACCCCAGGGACGCCATACTATCCAAGTGTGTCAGACTTTATCCTGTAGTCTAAATGGTGCCGATTCCATGGTAGACCATGTAAGGGATAAATATGAAATTGAACCTGGTGGCACTACTGCTGATGATCGTTTTACCCTCATGAAGGTAGAATGCTTAGGTTCTTGTGGGACTGCCCCTGTTGTACAGGTTAACAATGATTATCATGAGGGTTTATCATTGGAGGAATTTGATCAATTGCTGGAGTCCCTTGAATGAGTGCTTTTAAACCTGTTCTGACACAACATATTCATCAACAGGATTGCCATACCCTTCCATTTTATCAATCTGAAGGTGGGTATTCAGCGTTGGAAAAAGTGCTCACCATGGATCCAGAAGATGTAATTGATGTTGTTAAGAATTCAAACCTGCGTGGTCGCGGAGGAGCTGGATTTCCAGCAGGGATAAAATGGGGTTTTTTACCCAAAGATATGGTAAAACCAACCTATTTAATTAATAACGCAGATGAGAGCGAACCAGGGACATTTAAAGATCGTCTGCTGATCAACAAGGCGCCCCACCAAATGCTGGAAGGTATGTTAATTGCTGCCTATGCCATCAGATGCAACCTGGCTTTCATTTATATTCGTGGTGAATTTTATAAAGAAGCAGAAGTTTTGGAAAAAGTTTTGTCGGAAGCCTATGCTGCAAATCTGTTAGGTAAAAATATTTTAGGGTCGAAATATGATCTGGATGTAATCGTCCACCGTGGTGCCGGTGCTTACATTTGTGGGGAAGAAACCGCACTCATTGAATCACTTGAAGGGAAACGGGGGTGCCCCAGACTCAAGCCACCATTTCCGGCTTTGGAAGGCTACCTGAAATGTCCCACAATTGTGAATAATGTTGAGACTCTTTCTAACTTGCCTCACATCATAAATCAGGGAGCTGAATGGTTCCGATCCATCGGACCAGAGAAAGGACCAGGACCAAAATTATACTGTGTTTCTGGCTGTGTGAATTCTCCGGGTGTTTTCGAAGAACCCATGGGTACGTCATTGAAAAAATTAATTTATGAAAATGCTGGCGGAATTAAAAATGGCAATCAGCTTAAAGCAGTGCTTCCAGGAGGTTCTTCTTCCGCCATTTTGACCGCTGAAGAGGCCGTTGTACTGAATATGGATTTTGATTCTCTAATGGATGCAAAAACTATGCTGGGATCTGCTGGTATTATTGTGATGGATGATACAGTGGATATGGTTCAGGCCTGTCTCAATATTGCCCGGTTTTATGCCCATGAATCTTGCGGGCAATGTACGCCTTGTAGAGAAGGTACTACTTGGTTGGTGAAGATGCTGACACGTATGGTGCAGGGAGGTGGTACAGCAGGAGATATTAAGATGCTTTACGAGATCACTGATAATATTGGTGGTCTGATTGATTTTTCTAAAGGTAGTTTTGGGAAGACAATCTGTCCCTTTGGGGAAGCAGTCGCCTGGCCCGTCCGTAGTTTTGTAGAAAAATTCGAAGCTGAATTTATTAATTACATACCCCAACAGGAAACGGTTGCGTAATGCCCTTTATAAAAATAGATGAAAAAGAGTTTGAAGTAGCAAAGGGTATAACTGTTTTGCAGGCGGCCTTGGCCAATGGGATTGAAATACCTCATTATTGTTTTCATCCAGTATTGGAGGTTGTGGGTAGCTGTCGGATGTGTTTAGTTCAGGTGGAAGGCATGCCCAAACTCCAGGCATCCTGCAACACATCTATTGGTGAGGTAGCACTTGACAAGAAGTTGGATGGTAAATATGATATGGTGGTAAATACCCAAACCGATGCGGTGAAACAGGAGCGAAAAAATATCCTTGAATTTCTTTTGCTAAACCATCCGCTTGACTGTCCGGTTTGTGATCAGGCCGGAGAATGTTATCTTCAAGATTATACCTTCAAATATGGAAATGCCCATAGCCGCTTTAAAGAAGAAAAGCGTGTGCGCCCCAGTGAATCCTTGGGCTCCAACATCGTTATCAACCAGGACCGCTGTATTCTTTGCAGTCGCTGTGTCCGTTTTACCCGTGAAATATCCGGTACGAATGAATTATTTGTTCAAAACCGGGGTTACCACTCGAAAGTATCTATTTTAAAGGATAAACCATTAGAAAACTTGATGGCTGGAAATGTTGCAGATATTTGTCCAGTAGGAGCCCTGCTCAATACAGACTATATTCATAAAAATCGGTTTTGGAATCTTGATACAATACCATCGGTATGTCAGGATTGTAGTGCTGGTTGCAATGTAGATGTATTTTCCCAGCGGGATGAAATTTTCCGTTTAACACCGCGTGAAAATCACGATGTGAACGGCTATTTCATGTGTGATATTGGACGCTATGGGTTTCATCGTTTCGAAGAAATTGAGCGGGTTAACCAGCCTTTGGTGCGAAATGGTAAATCATTTGATGTAATCGATTGGGCTGAAGCAATACAGAAAACTGCAGATCTAATTGAGCAGTCTAATGGAAAAACTGCCGGTATTGTATCCCCCTTTCACACCAATGAATCAAATTTTTTACTGGGGCTAATGATCAATGGTATGCTGGGTATGCTACCCGCTATTCAAGCGGAAGAAATAACGTATCCATCCGGATTTCGGATTAGCGCTGACCGTTCACCAAACCAGAGGGGTATGAATAATATTTGTGGAGGACTAGCTGAAGACTTGTCTTCTGAAATTAAAACGCAGGCCATTCGTGGTTTATATATTTTGGATGATGGTGTAGATCGGGAATTGGATGATGCTTGGAAAGAAATCCTGGCCAAAATGGATTTTCTTATTGTCCAGAGCTATGCCATGACAGACTTAGCCAAATTAGCACATATTGTGCTTCCAGGTCTAGCTCCGTATGAACGGGAGGGAACAATTACCAATGACCAAGACCGAATTCAGTGGTTGCGTCCTTCATTGTCTATAAAAGCTGAATCCAAGCCAGATTGGGAAATTCTAATGCTGGTTAATAATGCATTGAATAAAAAGGCAGAGAATTTTACTGGTTTAGATGACGTAATTATAAAAATGGGTGAACAGTTTCCGAATTATTCAGGAATTACGTTATTCAAAATCGCTACCCAAGGAATTGCCTTAAACGGGAAAAAGATGTAATGGATTTATTAGGATTCATAATTATCCTTGTAAAAGTTTTAGTTGTATTTGCAGCTACCATGATTACCGTAATGGGGATGATATATGCGGAAAGACGCGTTTCCGCTTTTATGCAGGGTAGACTCGGTCCCAACCGTGTTGGGCCTAAAGGACTGTTGCAACCCATTGCCGATGGTATCAAATTTTTTATGAAGGAGGATTTAATCCCTAGTGGGGCTGATAAACCTATTTTTATCCTGGCCCCTGCAATTCTACTGATTCCAGCCCTCATGACTTTTGCGGTGATTCCATTTGGTTCTTCGATCACAATTTTTGGACGAGAGATTGCTCTTCAGGTGGCGGATGTCAACGTTGGAATTTTATACATCCTTGCCCTAACCAGTATTGGTGTCTACGGCATCGTCTTGGCGGGCTGGTCTTCCAACAGTAAATATTCTTTGCTGGGTGGGCTGCGTTCCTCTGCCCAGTTAATCAGTTATGAATTAGCCATGGGGTTGGCGGTGGTCAGTATCATACTCCTGGCAGGATCGTTGCGTTTGAATGATATCATTGCCGACCAGCAGGGCTATTTCCTATCTTGGAATGTATTTAAACAACCACTGGCTTTTATCATATTCCTTGTAGCTGTGTATGCGGAAACCAACCGACTGCCCTTTGATCTTACAGAAGCAGAACAGGAATTGGTTGGGGGTTATCACACTGAATACAGCAGCTTAAAATTTGCCATGTTTTTTTTGGCTGAATATGCCAATATGATTACAGCGGCAGCCTTAACTGTAACCTTGTTTTTCGGCGGTTGGGATGTGCCATTATTGGATGAAAGTTCTCTGGGGTTACTCGGCGCAATATTATCTGTGCTTTCATTTATCTTGAAAATGGCATTTTTCTTATTCCTCTTTATTTGGGTGCGCTGGACATTCCCTCGTTTTCGCTATGATCAACTGATGCGACTAGGGTGGAAAGTGCTGCTGCCTTTAGCCCTTGTGAATATTTTTCTTACTGGCGGATATCTCACTCTAACAGCAATGAAATAATGGCCACTATTATTAAATCATACGAACCGACTTTCTGGGATAAGCTATATTTCCCTGCTTTGCTAAAAGGGCTGATGGTAACAATCAAGCACTTCTTCCGCCAAAAGGTCACAATACAATATCCTGATGAAAGACACATACCGCCAGACGGATATCGAGGTCTACATCGGTTAAATAAATATCCGGATGAACGTATTAAATGTGTGGCCTGTGAAATGTGTGCTGCAGCCTGCCCTTCAAATTGTATCAGCATTATACCTGGTCCATCTCCATGGGATGATGGTAAAGAAAGATATCCTGTAAGATTTGACATTAATCTGTTGAGATGTATTTACTGCGGATTTTGCGAAATGGCCTGTCCTGAAGGCGCAATCGAATTAACGGAAATCTATGATTTTTCTAATTATTCACGAGATGATTTGGTGATTGATAAAGATGGGCTATTAGGTGTCTATGAGTTGACAAAAAAACAAAACTATTATACAAAGAAATCTCACAGCCCAGCATCCCTTCCATTTAAGACTGAAAGGACCTGAATCCACTTATCATGTTTACTTCAATATTTTTTTATTTTTTGGCTTCAATAGCAATTGCATCAGCAATATTTGTGGTTTTAAATCGGAATGCAGTTTATAGTGCCATTGCCCTGGTTCTATGCTTTTTTAGCCTGGCAGTTATATATCTGCTTTTAGAGGCATACGTTATTGCTGTACTGGAGGTCTTTATTTATGCCGGGGCCATTATGGTATTATTTTTATTTGTGATCATGCTGCTCAACTTGGGGCTAGAAGATGCGTTTCCATATTTTAGGCATTTACAACGGGCTTTATCATTATTCATGGTCGGCCTTTTCTTTGTCGGAATTTTCCTGATCATGTTTAATGAACAGGGGATATTACATCAACCCGGTGAAAAATTTTCAGCCGGAGATATTTATGCACTTGGTGAAGCACTTTTTTCAAAATATTTGTTGCCCTTTGAAGTGGCTTCACTTTTGCTGCTGGTTGCACTTATTGGAACTGTTTATTTGGCAAAAAGGAAAATCTGATGGTTGTACCTCTCGAGCATGTCATTGCTTTAAGCATGATTCTTTTTTCCATCGGTGTTTTGGGTGTTCTATTCCGACGTAATGCCATCACCATTTTCATGTCTATTGAACTGATGCTGAATGCAGTTAATCTAGCACTGGTTGGTTTCTCTCGTTACTATAACAGTGTAGATGGCCAAGTCTTTGTTTTTCTGGTAATGACCTTGGCTGCAGCTGAGGTGGCAGTGGGTCTGGCGATCATTATCGCTCTCTATCGAAATCGTCAGACAGTAAATATTGATGAAATAAATTTGATGAAGAATTAACGAACAAGTATGGAAACCATTGTATCCATAAAACCTTTACTGGCAGTTCTTGTATCTACTGTAAGTGCGTTTTTCATTATTGCCACAAGGAAAAACCCGAACTTCAGGGAAGCGTGGTCTATTTTTGCAGGCGTGTTAAAACTGGTAATTGTACTATCCATGATACCCGCTGTTGTTTATGATAAAACTATAATTTCCTATTCACTGTTTACTATCCTGCCCGGCATTGAGATTGGTTTTAAGGTTGATGCATTTGGTCTTTTGTTCGCAATGGGTGCTTCGATTCTTTGGATTGCAACTTCTTTTTATTCAATCGGGTATATGCGGTCTACAAATGAACACTCGCAGACACGTTATTTTGCCTGTTTTGCAGTAGCGCTTTCGGCCACAATCGGTGTTGCATTTTCAGCGAACCTGTTTACAATGTTTCTTTTCTATGAAGTATTGACGATTATTACTTATCCGCTGGTGGCTCACAAGGGTACTCCAGAAGCTAAAGCAGGCGGCAGGAAGTATGCCATTTATCTGCTCGGAGCGGCGAAGGCTTTCTTGATAGCAGCTATAATTCTTACCTATAACCTGACTGGTACACTCGAGTTTTCCAAAGATGGAATCTTTCCGGCAATTGTTCAATCAGTAAATCCCGAATTGTTATATATCATATTTGTCCTCTTTCTTTTTGGATTTGCCAAAAGTGCGATCATGCCTTTCCATAGTTGGCTTCCAGCTGCAATGGTTGCTCCCACACCGGTCAGTGCATTACTCCATGCTGTTGCAGTGGTCAAAACAGGCGTTTTTACTATACTTCGTATTATATTTTTTGTTTTTGGTGCCGACTTGATGATGGATATTGGTGTGGATGTATTTGTAATCACATTTGCATCGCTTACCATCATTGCAGCATCTCTGATTGCCCTTAGCAGAGATAACCTTAAAGCGCGGCTGGCTTTTTCAACCATCAGCCAGCTTTCTTATATTATTTTAGGTGCAGCATTGCTCACACCAAGTGGAATGGTCGGTGGTATAATTCATATTACGAATCATGCTTTTTCAAAGATCACTCTCTTTTTCTGTGCCGGTTCAATTTATGTTTCATCTCATAAGACTAAAGTTAGCCAGTTAAGCGGCATCGGGAAAAAAATGCCCTGGACTATGGCTGCTTTTGCAATTGCAACTTTGAGCATGATCGGTATTCCGCCTGTATCTGGATTTATTACAAAATGGTATCTTGTTATTGGTTCTTTAGAGCGCCATAGTTTGGCTGTACTTATTGTATTGCTGGTGAGCTCGTTTTTGAATGCGGCATACTTTATTCCAATTCTGTACAGGGCTTTTTTCAAAAGGGAAAATTCAAATACAGAACCTATTGATTCAAATGATGATGGGAATCCAAAGGAAAACCCATTTTTAGTAGTTCCGCTCACGTTAACTGCGATAATAAGTGTGCTGTTGGGTTTATACCCTGACTTTATTGTGCAATTAGCTGAAATGGTAATCAATTGAAATTATTAGGTATGATAGAAGCGCTTAGGACAAAGGCAGCCAAAAAACTCGCCTACGGTGCACTGATCTTACTCATTGTAGTGGATTTTATTATTCCTCGCCACGAGGTTCATTTTTTTGGAGATAAAATACCTGGATTCTGGTCTTTATTCGGCTTTATCGCTTGTGTGCTCATTATTATTATTTCCAAATGGATAGGTCACCTAGGGCTTATGCAGGATGAGAGTTATTATGATGAGTGAGATTTTTAACATTCAATTCTTACATCCCTCCGCATTTTATCTCCTAGGAGGTCTATTTATACCATTATTTAAGGGAAGAATCAAGCAGGGCTATATGCTTTTTGTTACTCTTATGGCCTTTTTTGCGGTAGTTAATATGCCTCATGGTACATATGGTGTCTATGAATTTCTAAACTGGAAGTTGACTTTTGGCGATGTGGATAAACTGAGTAAAGTGTTTGCGTATATATTCACGATCATGGGTGTAATCGGAGTAATCTATTCTATCCATGTAAAGAATGATGGTGAACATTTTGCTGCTTTTTACTACGTTGGCGGATCTCTTGGTGTAACATTTGCAGGTGATTTTCTCACTTTATTCTTATTCTGGGAAATGATGGCTTTTTCTTCGGTTTTCCTTGTATGGTTTCGCAAGTCGCCAGTTTCCGTTGATTCCGGGTTTAGATATCTTTTATGGCATGTCGCTGGTGGCCTGATATTATTGGCTGGAATAATATTACAATACTCTATAAGCGGTGATTTATCCATCCAGCATTTGCCTTTTAGCGGTTGGTGGCCAACTGATTTACAGAGTCTGGCTTCATTCCTTATTGTCATTGGGTTTATAGTGAATGCGGCCGTGCCCCCATTTGGTGCATGGCTTCCTGATGCCTACCCCGCTGCAACAGTTACAGGTGCTGTTTTCATGAGTGCCTTCACAACTAAAACAGCAGTCTATGCCCTGATCCGAGTCTGTGCAGGTTCCGAAATCCTAATTGTTCTAGGTGTTGTTATGGCGATTTACGGCGTTGTTTATGCTGTCCTTGAAAATGATGCCCGCAGACTTCTGGCATATCACATCATCAGCCAGGTAGGATATATGGTAGCTGGTGTTGGACTGGGAACCCCGCTGGCAATAAATGGTGTTGTGGCACATGCTTTCTGTCACATTCTTTACAAGTCCCTTTTATTTATGGGTACCGGTTCCGTTTTACATGTTACAGGAACTTCAAAATTGACGGAGCTTGGCGGTCTTTACAAAACTATGCCAAGAACAATGATTTATACCGTAATCGGAGGTCTTTCCATTTCTGCATTTCCACTTTTCAGTGGTTTTGTGAGTAAATCCATGACAGTTACTGCTTTTGGTGAAGCGCATTTGACCTGGGCATTTATGGCACTGATGCTCGCTTCTGCAGGGACATTTTTACATACCGGTCTTAAAGTACCCTATTTTATCTGGTTTGGAAAGGACCGGGGAATTAAGGCCCAAGAACCACCATGGAATATGGAACTGGCGATGATTATAGGCTCACTATTTTGCGTAGGGCTGGGGATTTTCTATAAACCGCTATATGCATTGCTGCCGCATTCAGTTCATTTTGAACCCTACACGGCATATCATACCTGGGAGTCTTTGCAGGTATTGCTTTTTACACAGCTGGGCTTTTTCCTACTGCTTAAAAAGCTTTGGTGTGAAGACACTATCAGTCTGGATACAGACTGGTTTCCCCGCAAAGGGGCAAAAGCATTAATGTGGCTTACAAAACCGCTGGCCAATATTGAGTACAACTTTATTGGTGAAATTTATGAGTTTATTATTCAAAAGCCAATAATGGGTGCCGCCAAGATATTTAAGGTTATAGATACGGTTGTTGTGGATGGTACGCTGAATGGATTAGGCAAGTTAACTCTGGCCTGCAGTCGGAAAATGCAGAATGTTCAAAGTGGTCAGATTCAACATTATGCAATGTTTATAGTTGCCGGATTTATTGCCTTGATCATAATCGTCATGGTGTTACCGCAATAGGTAGAAGATGGAAGATATTATTATTAATAATCTTGATTATCCGGTTCTGACGGTAAGCACTTTTCTTCCGCTGGCCGGTGCCCTCATTATACTTTTCCTAAAAAGAGGGCCTTTTATCAAATGGTTTGCGCTGGCGACTACAGTTGCAACATTTATTGTTTCGCTGCCTATTTATAAACATTTTGATAAGACAACCTACAAAATGCAGTTTGTTGAAATTCATTCATGGATACCAGCATGGAATATTAATTACAAAGTTGGAGTGGATGGAATCAGCATATTATTCATAATTCTTGTCACAATATTAAGCATTCTTTGCGTATCAGTATCGTGGAAGGCAATCCAGATAAAGACAAAAGAGTTTTATATATCTCTTTTAATAATGGAAACAGCGATGATCGGAATTTTCTTATCGCTGAATGTATTTCTTTTCTACCTTTTCTGGGAACTCACGCTGATACCGATGTTTCTTTTGATAGGTGTGTGGGGAGGCTCCCAAAGAATATATGCCGCGGTGAAGTTTGTTCTTTTTATGCTGGCTGGCAGTGTCCTTATGCTGGTCGGAATAATTGTACTCTACTATGCAGGTGGCAAGACTTTTGATATACTAGAACTGGCTAAGGTGCACTACCCCACAGAACTTCAATTATGGTTGTTCCTGGCTTTTTTCGCTGCCTTTGCGGTTAAAATGCCCATGTTTCCAATTCATACCTGGCTCCCAGATGCCCATACAGAAGCGCCCACAGCGGGTAGTGTTATCCTGGCAGGTGTTTTGCTTAAGATGGGCGCATATGGTTTTTTGAGGATTTCTTTTCCTATGTTTCCCCATGCAGTAAAGGTACTTTTTATTCCACTACTTATATTGTCTGTTATTGCGATAATATACGGTGCCTATGTCACATTGATGCAGAAAGACATGAAGCGACTGATCGCCTACTCCAGTGTCAGCCATATGGGTTTTGTAACGCTTGGTCTTTTCACTTTAAACCAGAATGGAATCGAGGGTGGGATGCTCCAGATGATAAATCATGGTGTTATAACAGGCGCATTGTTCCTGTGTATCGGGATGATTTATGAGCGAACTCATTCAAGGATGATTGAAGACTACGGGGGACTCTCAAAGTCCGTTCCAGTCTATATAGTGTTTTTTACAATTTTTACGTTGGCGGCGATCGGCCTGCCGGGAATGAACGCTTTTGTTGGGGAATTCCTGATCATTAGCGGTGCTTTCAAAGCAAATATGATCATTGCAGCTTTTTCTATACTTGGTGTAGTTCTGGGTGTGTGCTACATGGTCTGGTTGTATTACAGGATTGCTCTTAATGAAATAAACACTACAACACAGGCCTCTCTTTTTGATTTAGATTCACGAGAAATTGCTACCCTGATACCACTGGTTGTACTTGTATTATTAATTGGCCTGCAACCCAACATACTTTTGAGTTATATGCATGTTTCAGTTGAACACCTGCTTGAGCAGGTGCATAACTCTGTGCAACTTGAAAGTATTAACGCTTATGATACTATCAACTCAATTGCTGGATATATTAAGGCTTTATTCAAATGGGTCTAACAAGCTTATTCAATTATTTTTACGCATTATTTAATGGTTTATTCAGAATACGTCAGGTGATTTCATGGATATAAGTCAATTTTTTACATCAGCTGACTTGTTTGGTATTGCCCCTGAAATTATTCTGACAGTTACTGCATTATCTGTCCTGACGCTGGAGATGCTTCATGTTTCCCGCCCTGGAATTATATTAATGGTGGCAGCACTAGGTTTGTTTTTGGCCGGAGCTCTTGCTATTAATACCAGCGGTGATGAGCAAATTCTTTTCGGAGGGATGCTGGTCCTTAACAGGTTTTCAGTGTTTTTTGATTTCCTCTATATTACCATTGGGCTTTTAACACTGATTTTTTCACAAGGTTACCTGGAGAAAAGAGGGAGCGCTTCCCGGGGAGAATACCCAGCTCTTATTTTATTTGCGATTATCGGAATGATGTTGATGACACGAGCTAATGACTTGGTAATCGTTTTTCTTGGGTTAGAACTCCTTTCACTTTCACTATATATTTTAGTTGGATTTCTGCGTCATGATCAGCTCAGTAATGAATCAGGATTAAAGTATCTATTACTTGGTGCCTTTGCCACTGGTTTCTTTCTTTTCGGTGCAGCGCTTACCTATGGAGCTGCGGGCACAACTAACTATAATGGTATTGTTACTGCTATTACGAACAATACTATCTTGTCCGATACATATTTGTTTCTTGGTATTGGTTTGCTGCTGATTGGTTTTGCATTCAAAGTTGCATTAGTTCCTTTCCACATGTGGTCTCCTGATGTGTATCAGGGAGCGCCAACCACGGTAACTGGGTTTCTGTGTACGGCACCTAAGGCTGCGGGATTTGGGGCGCTAATAATTTTGTTTAATCGTGCTTTTGTGGACATCCATTATCAGTGGCAGGATATTTTTTGGATTTTGTCTGCTATGACTATGACTATAGGAAATATTTCGGCATTGATACAGCATAACGTAAAGCGTATGCTTGCTTTTTCCAGCGTTTCCCACGCTGGATTTTTGATAATGGGAATATTAGTACTCAATGAGACTAGTATTTCAGCGGTACTATTTTACCTGGTTGTTTACTCAGTTGTAAATCTGGGTGCCTTTGCCATTGTTTCAGCAGCTGAGCAAGAAGAAAGAGGATTGAATTTAAAAGATTACCGCGGTTTGGCAGCACAGCATCCCTGGCTTTCTGCAGCAATGACAATTTTCATGTTATCATTGGCTGGTTTCCCGCCAACAGCTGGTTTCGTTGCCAAATTTGGTTTATTTTCTGCTGCTGTGTCGCAAGGTTACATAGGACTTGTGATTATTGCTGTTTTAAATACATTGATATCAATCTATTATTATCTTCGATTAGTTGTAAATATGTATATGCAAAAAGAAGAAAGTACTTTAATTTTATCTTATAAGATGTTAGCAATCGTTTTTGTCGGGTTAATAGCAATTATGATGATCATTCTCGGCATAACACCGGGCTACCTTTTAGAAATTGTAACTGAAGCAGCATCGACTGTTGCCTAACTTTCAGTGGTTGCTGAATAATTAACTTTGCCCTATTTTCAGGCTGAAGTACATTAAGATGAAGCAAAAACTATTTTATTATTTTATTCTTTGTTTGCCTGGATTGGCATTTTGTAGTGACCAAGATGCACCTCATTTAATCGGTGCAGACCTTTCCTTTATCTGGGTCATACCTTTTGTTGGAATCCTTTTATCTATTGCGATTTTTCCACTGATTGCACCGTATTTCTGGCATAAAAATTTTGGGAAAGTATCATTATTTTGGGCATCATTATTGATCATTTCCCTATTGGCATATGTGGGTCTTTCTGTTACGGTGTATGAATTACTTCATGTCGCTCTGCTGGAATATATTCCATTTATCATTTTGTTATTGGCATTGTTCACTATTTCTGGCGGAGTTCGATTAACGGGTACATTGGTGGGAAAACCTATAACTAATACGTTAATTATATTTGTTGGGACCATTTTCGCTAGTTGGATGGGTACCACTGGTGCAGCTATGTTATTGATCCGACCATTAATTCGTGCCAATTCCAATCGCAATTATAAAGTTCACACAATTGTTTTCTTTATTTTTCTCGTAGCAAATATTGGTGGTTCTCTTACTCCTTTGGGAGATCCGCCATTATTTCTTGGATTTTTAAAAGGAGTAGATTTTTTTTGGACTACGAAGGCCTTGCTCGAACCAATGTTGGTAATGGTGGTTTGTTTGTTAATAATATATTTTGTTCTGGATACTTATTTAAATAATAAAGAAGATCCAATTGTTGTGCCTGAAAAAAACTATAAAATTGGACTAGAAGGAACATTTAACCTCTTATTATTAGGAGGTATTATTTTATCAGTACTAATGAGTGGTTTCTGGAAGCCTCATACACTGTGGCATAATTCCAATGGGACTGAAGGAATATCACCTTTATTGATTTTTGGTACGTATGTTGAATTGCAGAATTTGGCGCGCGATTTGCTACTATTAAGTTTAATATTCATCAGTTGGAATCTAACACCCAAACTTATCCGCGAAGCTAATGAGTTTACTTGGTTTCCCATTGTGGAAGTGGCAAAACTTTTTGCCGGTATTTTTGTAACAATTATACCAGCCATAGCAATTTTAAAAGCAGGAACACATGGCGCATTATCATCCGTGATTGAATCTGTATCATCTGGTGGTGAACCGGTAAATTATATGTATTTTTGGCTTACAGGCATTTTATCCAGTTTTCTTGATAATGCCCCAACATATTTGGTATTTTTTAATATTGCAGGATCTTCAGCACCAGAAAGCATTGGGATTGCAAATTATCTCATGCATGAAATCCCTAATACTTTGCTAGCTATTTCATTGGGAGCTGTTTTTATGGGAGCCAATACGTATATCGGCAATGCCCCAAATTTCATGGTAAAGTCCATTGCTGAATCATCCGGTATTGAAATGCCGAGTTTTTTTGGATATTTTTTTAAATGGGCCCTACCCATTCTCATACCATTATTCATCCTCATCAGTTTTCTATTTTTCTAATCCATGCGTATTTCCAAAGTCACAACTAAAACTGGGGATAAAGGTAAAACAGAGCTTGGTGATGGGAAGCGTGTTTTAAAAGACCATCCTGTAATGGTATTTATAGGTGAAATTGATGAATTGAATTCCCATCTGGGTTTGGCTATTACAGCCTCCCATGATGATTTGGCTGGTGAACTCAGGGGAATTCAACAGGATTTATTTAATATAGGAGGTGAAGCATCCATGCCCGGGTCTGATATGGAATTATTGCCCCAAGACCGCGTTACATTTTTAGAAAGAGCGATTGAAAAGATGAATGCAGAATTACCTTCATTGAAAGAATTTATTTTACCGGGTGGAGACGAGTTTTGCGCACGGCTCCATGTGGCACGTGCAGTATGCCGGCGGGCGGAACGATCCTGCGTAACATTAATGAATACCGGTGTGGATGTGAAATCCTGGCTCACATTCCTTAACCGCCTCAGTGATTATCTCTTTGTATTGGTGCGATACGCAAACAAAATCCAGGGCGGCAGTGAAACACCTTGGGAACGAGAAAATTAATTATTGATTCCCGATCGATAATTAGATAATATCTTAAAAATATCCCTAAATTCCCGGTCTTCAAATCATCATGTTAGACTGGAAATCATTATATAAAACCATCGACGGGGTGGACAAAATATTGTTGTCCACCCACGAAAATCCCGACGGGGATGGGCTTGGCAGCGCCTATGCTATGTATCATTATCTAAAAGGGATTGGGAAAGATTGCCGTTTCATTCATATTTCTGAACTTCCCTTTGAATATGAATTTTTAAATACAAATCAAATTATAGAAACATATAATACTGATATCCATAATCACTGGATTTCTCAAGCTGAATTAGCATTGATTTTCGATGTAGGCGATTACCGCCGTTTAAGAAAAATTGGGGATGAGTTAGTTGCCAATGGTGTTCGTGTAGTGAATATTGATCATCATCCAGATTTGAGTGACGGCCGTTTTGCCGAGAATTATATTGATTTGGACGTGGCGGCAACAGGAGAAATGGTCTATGATTTTATCAAAGCAGGGGAAATTGCCTTAACCGAAGAGATTGCCGAAGGTATTTATACCGGCGTAATGACTGATACAGGCTCCTTCTGCTATAGTAATACGAATCAAAAGTGTCACCAGATTGCCATGGAATGCATCGCAGCAGGTGTCAATACTTCGGCTATTTACCAATCGGTCTATGAGAACAGTTCCAAGGGGCGTATCGCCCTGTTGGGTCAAATCCTGAACCAGCTTAAGTATAACGAAAGCGGTGAACTGGCTTGGTTTACGATTGATCAGGCCATGATGGACAAGGCCAATGCCACCAATAAAGATGTAGATGGATTTACGGACTTCGTCCGCACCATCCAAGGAGTAGAAGTAGCGGTGATGGTCTTTGAAAATGGGCCTGACACCTGCCGGATCAATTTTCGCTCCAAAGGAAAATATGTAATCAATGGGATCGCCAAATCCATGGGCGGGGGCGGACATCAGTTTGCCGCCGGTGCTATAGCATCCGGGTCCCTGGAAGAAATATTACCCAAAGTATTGACTGAAACCCGGGCAGCGCTGGCTGCCCAGAACGGGGCTGTATCATGAAGGTCCTATTGGTCAAAGATGCGGGTTATTGTTTCGGCGTACGGGATGCGGTGAACCTGGCTTATGATACAGCGGAAAAACACGGAGATGTTTATATGTTGGGCCATATTGTTCATAACGAAAATGTAGTGAATGACTTGGATAAGGCCGGTGCGAAAGTGGTAGAATCATTGGAAGATGTTCCGGAAGGAAAACCCATTCTGTTTCGCGCCCACGGCACTGCCGTGAATACATGGGGTGAAGCGGAAACAAAAGATATGAATATCGTGGATGCCACCTGCCCATTGGTATTGGAAATCCATGAAGAAGTAAAAAAATTGGAAGAAGAAGGGCGGAAAATCATCATTGTCGGTGATCACGGACATGATGAAGTGGTTGGCATAGCCAGCCAGGTGAAAGACCCGATAATCGTGGCTACCCCGGAAGAAGCCCAGGCCTTGCGGAAGATCAAATGCGCCGGGGTGGTGAGTCAGTCCACCCAAACTATCGAAAACGTCCAGGAAATTATTAATATCTTAATGACCAAGGTCTTTGACCTGCGGTTAGTGAATACGATTTGTTTTCCTACTAAGCGGAACCAAACACAGATTAAAGAATTAGCGAGACAATGTGATATAATGTTAGTGATCGGTTCCTTTACCAGTGCCAATTCAAAACGATTGACAGCTTTGGCAAAGGAACGGAATAAAAATTCATACCAGGTCACCTGTGCAGAAGAAATTGAACCGGCGTGGCTCGAAGGTGCAGAAACGGTGGGTGTGTCCGCCGGGGCTAGTACACCGGATAGTATAATTGATAAAGTAATAGAAAAAATAAAAGCAATTGGGGAAATTCCAGAGGAGATAGTCTATGGCTGATAAAGGTTCATTCGAAGTTAAAGTTGGTTTAGCTGAAATGCTGAAAGGCGGCGTCATTATGGACGTCATGAATGCGAACCAGGCAAAAATTGCAGAAGATTCCGGTGCGGTTGCTGTTATGGCGCTGGAACGAATTCCTGCTTTGATCAGGGAAGAAGGGGGAATTGCCCGCGCTAGTGATCCTCAAATAATCAAGGATATTCAAGCAACGGTATCCATCCCAGTGATGGCCAAGGTCCGGATCGGCCATTTTGCCGAAGCTCAGATTTTAGAAGCGCTGGAAGTAGATTTCATTGATGAAAGTGAAGTGCTGACGCCTGCCGATGAACATAATCATATTTGGAAACACGATTTTAAAGTGCCCTTTGTATGTGGCTGCCGCAACTTGGGCGAAGCCCTGCGCCGGATCGGTGAAGGGGCTGCTATGATTCGTACCAAGGGTGAGGCTGGCAGCGGCAATATTGTTGAAGCGGTACGCCATATGCGTCAAGTCCAAAGTGAAATGAAAAAATTAACAGTCATGGACCAGGATGAACTCATGGCTGCTGCCAAGGATATGGGGGCGCCTTTTACTTTGGTTCAGCAAGTAGCAAAACTGGGTAAACTGCCGGTACCAAACTTTGCCGCCGGCGGTATAGCCACTCCGGCAGATGCCTCTCTCATGATGCAGTTGGGCGCTAAAACCGTATTTGTCGGTTCAGGGATTTTCATGAGCGAAGATCCGGCACCGCGAGCCAAAGCCATTGTGGATGCGGTGACCTATTATAAAGATCCAGCAAAATTGGTAGAAGTTTCTACAGGACTGCAATCCGCCATGAAGGGCCTTGACATGGCCGAAATCCCTGAAGGAGAACGCCTACAGGAAAGAGGATGGTAAGAAAGGGGCGCTGTCCCGTGATGATTGGCGTCTTGGCACTTCAAGGGGATTATGAAAAGCATATCCAGATATTGGATATGCTCAAGATTTCTTCTATCGAGATCAGGTATCCGAAGGAATTAGAAAAAGTTGACGGGCTGGTAATTCCCGGCGGAGAATCCACTACCATGACCGATCTCATGGGCCGTGCAGGTTTTTACGAGCCTTTACGACTCTTGGCTGGTAACAAACCAATTTTAGGCACTTGCGCCGGGCTCATCATGATGGCAAAATCCGTTTGCGATTCCCGTGTAAAACCCTTAGGAATTTTAGACGTGGAAGTGGATCGCAATGCATACGGTCGCCAAGTGCACTCATTTACGGACCAACTTCCCGTCTCTTTGAATGGAAAGACTGATTTTATTTCTGCCACATTCATTCGCGCCCCGAAGATTACGAAAGTAGAATCATCGGTTAAGATACTCAGTGAATATGACAGTCAACCGGTTGTAGTGAGACAAGGCCGTCACCTGGGTTTGGCATTCCACCCTGAATTGGACGGTGTGACCCTGTTTCACGAATTCATTTTTAAAAAACAATTTGAAAAGACACATGCAGCTTAAACTGCTCCCCAATATCAAATCCCCGGCGGATATCAAGGATTTTTCAGCGGAGAAATTACGCCAACTAGCGGACGAGGTTCGTCATCACACCATTGATGTTGTCAGCCAAGTGGGCGGCCATTTGGCCCCGACCCTTGGCGTGGTGGAACTCACTGTAGCCCTCCATAAAGTGTTCGATACTCCCGATGATAAGATCGTCTGGGATGTAGGCCACCAAGGCTATGCCCATAAACTTCTCACAGGACGCTTTAATCAATTTTCGACCATTCGGCAATATGGCGGACTCAGCGGATTTTTAAAACGCTCTGAAAGTAAATATGACACTTTTGGTGCGGGCCATGCTTCCACATCCATATCCGCGGCCACAGGGATCGCCGAAGCGAGAAAGCGGACGGGGAAAAATTACCGTGTGGTGGCGGTGATAGGTGACGGTGCCATGACCGGTGGTCTTGCTTTTGAAGCACTGAACAATGCAGGTCATTTGCGCACCCCTATGTTGGTTGTGCTGAATGATAATGAAATGTCCATTAGTCCAAACGTGGGCGCCATGAATACCTACCTAACTAAAATTGTCACCAATCCTCTCTATAACAGGATTCGTGAAGAAATATGGAAAATCTCCGGGAAACTTCCTTTTGGGAAAAAGACAGCCCGCACCATGCTTCACCGTATTGAGGAAAGTTTAAAATCTCTCCTCGTTCCAGGAATGCTTTTTGAAGAATTAGGATTTCGTTATTTTGGCCCCATTGACGGCCATAATCTGGATGAACTGGTCACAACATTGGAAAGGGTAAAAGACCTTAAAACACCCACCTTGCTCCACATCCTGACTAAGAAGGGAAGAGGCATGGTTTCCACCAATGCTGAAAATGGAGAATACCACAGCGATGCAGTCAAATTCCACGCTGTAAAGCCCAATGGTAAAACGAAGGAAAAAATTCCATCACCCCTGGATGTTTTACCGCAAGCGCCTATATTTCAGGATGTGTTTGGTTCCCTCGTGTGTGAAGTGGCCAGAAACAGGGAAGACACTGTGTGCATTACTGCTGCCATGCGGGAAGGCACTGGGCTGGTACCTTTTGCTAAAGAATTCTCGGACCGCTATTATGATGTAGGCATTGCGGAAGGGCATGGGGTTACCTTTGCCGCTGGCTTGACAACCGAAGGCGTCCGCCCCATTGTGGCTATTTATTCCACCTTTCTCCAGAGAGCCTTTGACCATATTGTACACGATGTGTCTGTCCAGCATTTACCGGTAGTTTTCTGCCTGGATCGCTCGGGGATTGCAGGGGAAGATGGTCCTACCCACCACGGTGCCCTGGATATTGCTTATTTAAAATGCATACAGGGGATGGTTGTAGCAGCACCCAGGGATGGAAATGAATTACGCCATTTATTATATACAGGATTGGATTACCGGGACGGTCCCTTTGCTATTCGATATCCTAAGGCATCATCCAATAAATTCGATACTAACGGTCAGGCTGAACTATTACCCATCGGCAGTTGGGAAGTGATGCGCCACGGATCCGATTTGGTTATCTTGGCTGTCGGTCTCCAGGTATATGATGCAATGGCAGCGGCTGAAAAATTAAGTTTATCCGGAACCAGTTGCGAAGTGGTCAATTGCCGTTTCGTTAAACCGATGGACGAAGCTTATTTGGAATCGATAATCAAACGTTTTGACCAGGTAATAACAATAGAAGAGGGTGTTAAAAAAGGAGGATTTGGTGAAGGTGTTGCTGCTTGGTTATCTACCAATAGTTATAAAGGAGATATAAAAACCATTGCTTTACCCGATGAATATGTTGACCATGGTCCCCGTACATTGTTATTAGAAAAATTGGGGATAAGCGAGCAAGGCATCATGGCAGGGGTAAAGCATAAACAACAACCTGTAGAATTAAATATATAATACATGAGTTCAATTATCCTTGTTCTGGTTGGAATCACCGTTCTTTACCTGGGTTTTCGCTTCTACTCAAAATATATCGGTAACCGTATCTACAGTGTTCAGAATGATAACTTTCCCATGCCATCTAAGGAATTTGAAGATGGGTTGGATTACGTCCCCACCAAAAAACATATCCTTTTTGGGCATCATTTTACCTCAATCGCCGGTGCGGCCCCTATAATTGGTCCTTGTGTGGCGGCTTTCTGGGGTTGGCTGCCAGCATTGTTATGGATTTTACTTGGGACGGTATTCATGGGAGCCGTTCATGATTTTGGTGCTTTGGTCACCAGTGTAAAAGAAAAAGGACGTAGTATTGCTGATATTGCCTCGACAACAATCAGCAAGCGGGTGCGGGTAATGTTCCTCATTTTTGTTATCCTGCTTATTTGGTTAGTTTTGGCTGTTTTTGCCATGGCTATTGCAGATTTATTCGTAAGTATTCCATCGTCTGTTATCCCCATCAATATTGAGATCATTATTGCCATCTTTATGGGATTTCTGCTGTACAAAAAGAAAATGGACAGCCTTATCCCTTCACTTATTGCGCTGTCACTTCTTTACTTTTTTGTTTGGGTGGGGACAAAAACGCCCATTGATTTCACCACTTCCATGGCGGTGCAAGATGCAAAAAATTTATGGATCATTCTATTGTTCATTTATTCAGCCATTGCCAGTTTATTACCGGTGTGGACCTTACTCCAGCCGCGGGATTATATTAACAGTCACCAGCTTTTTGTAGGATTGGGATTGTTGTTCATGGGAATTTTTGTGGCTCAGCCGCTGGTGGATGCGCCGGCCCTGCGATCCCTGTCTGAACCGGGTGTGCCGGGTTTATTTCCGCTATTGTTTGTCACGATAGCTTGTGGCGCCATCAGTGGATTTCATGGATTGGTTTCTTCAGGGACTTCATCCAAACAGTTAGAAAAATTAACCGATGCACGTCTGGTGGGATACGGTGGTATGATCGGGGAAGGAACCTTGGCATTGGCATCCACGATTGCAGCCGTGGCTGGTATATCCCTGGTGACACAATGCAATTTGCCGGCGGTAGGACAGGTAGCCGATTTAAACTGGGCAGTGTATTACGATTCCTGGGCCCATGCCAGTGGGAATAAAGCTACTGCTTTTGTTTTGGGCGGCGGTGCCTTGTTGCAATCCTTGGGTATTTCCGAGGGAATGGCCAATACACTCATGGCAGTTTTGGTAATTTCATTTGCTGCCACCACATTGGATACAGCCACACGGATCCAGCGCTTTATCCTGAATGAATTCGGGTCTGCCACCAATTTGAAACCATTGACCAATCGTTATACGGCAACAGTAATTGCCATTTTACCCGCCATTTTATTGGCCTTCTGGAATGTTTCCGATCCGGGTACTGACGCGGTGCGCCAGGCTGGATGGGTCTTGTGGCCTATCTTTGGTGCCAGCAACCAAATGCTGGCGGCTCTTACATTGATGGTTTTGACACTGTACTATTGGCAGAAGAAAAAACCAGTGCTACCTCTTTTACTTCCCATGCTTTTCATTATGGTGGTTACCTTTACAGCCCTCGTGGCCAATGCTATAAAATTTTACGGGGCCAACCCGATCCTTTTTGGATTGACAATTATACTCATGGGCCTCATTATCTGGATGGCGGTTGAAGGTGTTAATAAGGTATTAAAAATTCGCAGAAGACCATAAATTTGATGTCCGAAATTCGCCATGTCTAAGCAGTTAGAATTATTTAATAAAGCCAGGAACCAATGGGCAGAAAAAGCCAATGCTTCATCCACCCGTGATTACAGTTTTGATACCTTGAGTGGTGAGCTGGTTGACTCCCTGTATTATCCTGAAAATCCCGATAATGACTATTTAGAAAAGTTAGGATTTCCTGGGCAGTTTCCTTACACCCGCGGGGTTCATGCCAATATGTACCGGGGAAAACTGTGGACCAAACGGCAATTCTCCGGTTTCGGCACACCTGAAGAAACCAATGCTCGTTACCAATCTTTATTGAGCAAAGGCCAAACGGGTCTGTCCGTTGCTTTCGACATGCCCACCCTCATGGGATATGACCCGGACCATCCCTGGTCCAAAGGGGAAGTGGGTAAGTGCGGCGTCAGCATAGCATCTATAAAAGATATGGAACGGCTGTTTGATGGTATCAATTTGGGAGATATTTCTGTATCTCAAACCATTAATGGTCCTGCCGTTATCCTGTTGGCCTTTTATATTGCCGTGGCCGATAACCAGGGTGTGCCATTGGAAAATCTGCGTGGTACTCTTCAAAATGATATTTTGAAAGAATTCATTGCCCAAAAAGAATGGATTTTTCCACCGGAACCCTCCATGCGGGTGATCACCGATATGATGTCCTTTTGCACGGAGCATATGCCCAGATATAATACTATATCCATTTCCGGATACCATATCCGGGAAGCGGGATCCACGGCAGCCCAGGAATTGGCCTTTACCCTGGCAGATGGATTCACTTATGTAGAATATGCAATGGCCGCAGGTTTGGACGTGGATGCTTTCGCACCACGCCTGTCCTTCTTTTTTAATTCCCACCTGGATTTCTTTGAAGAGATCGCCAAGTATCGCGCCGCCCGCCGTATATGGGCCAAACGGATGAAAAACAAGTATGGCGCCAAGAATCCCCGCTCCTGGAAGTTAAGGTTTCATACCCAGACTGCAGGATGCTCTCTCACTGCACAACAACCGGAAAATAATATTGCCCGAACGGGTTTTCAGGCCATGGCTGCGGTATTGGGCGGTACTCAGTCCCTGCATACAAACTCTATGGATGAAACCCTGGCGTTGCCCACGGAGAAAGCGGCGGAGATTGCCCTGAGGACCCAGCAATTGATTGCCTTTGAAACAGGTGTGGCCAACGTGGCGGATCCATTGGGCGGATCCTGGTTTATAGAATCCCTGACAGACCACATGGAAGCAGAAGCAGAAAAATATTTTGAAGAAATTGAAAATCTTGGTGGTGTCATCCCGGCCATTGAAAAAGGTTATTTTCAGAGAGAGATTGCCCGGGCGGCATCAGAATACCAACAAAAGATCGATGAAAAGCAATTGATCCATGTGGGGGTAAATGCCTTTGAAAAGCAGGATGAGGAAATTGAAATTCCCTTATTAGAGATCGGCGATGAGGCGGAGAACAAGCAGAAAAAAGCCTTGGTCAGCCTGCGGGCAGCGAGAGATGAGAATGCCGTGCAGCAGGCCTTGAGCCGTATTCAGGAAACCTGTAGCAATGGGGAAAACATTATGCCGCCGATCATTAAAGCGGCGAAAGTCTACGCTACTATGGGGGAAATTGTAGTGGCAATGAAAGCAGAATTTGGTGAATGGCAGGAAGCGGCCGTTTTTTAAGGGAGAATAATGACCAGTAATAAAAAGTTTATGATAATGATCTCCGGGGTTATTGTAGTTGTCATTTTTTGGATTGGTTGGGTGTCTTCCAATCCTGCAGATGAAAAAGCTATGGCAACCTTTGTTTCCGTTGAAGGCTTGATCCAGCAGAATATTGATAAGCGGACGAAATTGGGCGGGCTGGTGAAAGATGGTTCCATCCAGATATCTGAAACCAATCACCTGGATTGCACTTTTATTTTAAAAGAAGGTCAAACGGAATTGTCCGTGAAATATAACCGCACACGTCCGGATCTTTTTAAGGATGGTGCGGAAGTGATCGTCACAGGCCAATATTTAAATGGCACTTTTTATGCTGATGAATTACAGACTAAATGTGCCTCCCGGTACGAGGGAGATCTCCGGGACAAAAATAGCTACAACTTAACCGAAATCGACACATGACACCCATTGCAGGCGGTGTAGCCCTGAACATGGCGTTTGGGTTCTCTATTCTCACCGTCCTTACTCTAATTATTTATACCCGTAATGGGGATCAGCGCCTGTATCTGACTGGTCACCGTTTGGCCCTGGGCATTTCATTTTTTGTATTTCTGGCTACTTTTATTCTCAGTTACCAGCTCATAATCAGTAATTTTGATTTGGATTATGTGGCCCGGTATAGCAGCCTTGAAACACCCACCATGTATAAGATTTCGGCACTTTGGGCCGGACAATCAGGATCACTTTTATTCTGGCTTTTTATTTTATCGGTTTATACCACAATTACCACTATTCAAAACCAGAATAAGCATAATAGGTTAATGCCCTGGGTGATCATCACTCTGGCAAGCGTGCAAATGTTCTTTTTGGTCCTGACTAATTTTGTGACCAATCCTTTTATGCCCACGGAGGCGGACTTCGTTGTAGCTAATGGGAATGGCCTAAATCCACTCCTGCAAAATGTGACCATGGCGATCCACCCACCGACACTTTACTTGGGATATGTGGGTTTTTCAGTCCCCTTTGGTTTCGCCATTTCTGCCTTAATGAACCGGGATACCAGTCCATTATGGATCCAGAGTATCCGGCGGTGGACATTGGTGGCCTGGCTTTTCTTAAGTGTGGGCATAATCCTCGGCGGCTGGTGGGCCTACCAGGAATTGGGATGGGGCGGATATTGGGCCTGGGACCCTGTGGAGAATGCCAGTTTTATGCCTTGGCTCACAGCTACAGCCTTCGTTCACTCCATCATCATCCAGGAAAAAAAGGATATGCTGCGGGTGTGGAACATGGTATTGATCATTCTCACCTTCACTCTGTGCATTTTTGGTACGTTCCTCACCCGCTCCGGTGTTATGAGTTCTGTACATTCTTTTACTGCATCATCATTGGGACCTATATTTCTGACCTTTGTGTTTTTTATTCTGGTGGTGTCGTTTGGCGTTATGTACACGCGGATGAATGATTTACGTTCACCGAGAAAAATGGAATCCTTTTCTTCTCGAGAAAGCGGATTTTTATTTAATAATATGGTTTTTGTGGTTATGTGTTTCGCCGTTTTCTGGGGCACACTTTTTCCCGTATTCTCAGAAGCCGTAAGAGGAACCAAGATCACAGTAGGTCCGCCATTTTTTAACCAGATAAATGTTCCTATTGGTTTTATTCTTTTGGCTTTAACCGGTATTGGTCCACTGCTTGCCTGGCGCAAGACAGGCAAAAAAAACCTCATCCGGAATTTTACCTTTCCCATCCTGTCCGGGTTAATTGCGGCCATTATTTTTATCCTGATCGGTCTGGAGGCTAATGTTGTTATTTCTTTTAGCCTTTGTGTTTTTGTAACAGCGACTGTTTTAACTGAGTTTGCCCGGGGCATTCGGGCACGGACCAATAAATTTGATGAATCCATTATTACCGCATTAACACGAATGGTAAGTAAAAACCGCTCCCGGTATGGTGGTTATGTAGTGCATTTAGGAATTGTATTGATGTTTATCGGTTTCACCGGCCACGCTTTTGACAAGGAAAAAGAATTCAGCCTTAAAGTAGGGGAAAATGACCATGTAGCCGGTTATGAATTTGAGTTGATTCGACTATTCGAATCAGAACGACCAAACTATTACGCTTGGGTTTCTGACCTCCGTGTGACGGATGATAATGGAAATTTTGTTACCAATCTTCATCCTGAAAAACGGGTGTATTTCCACCGAAATCCGGATCCCAATCGCCGCCAACCCCATAGTGAACTGGATATTCACTCCACTTTGAACAAAGATATATATTCCGTCTTTTCAGCGGTGGATAATGAGAATGGGGTGGCCTTTATCAAGATTATGGTCAATCCTTTGGTACGCTGGGTTTGGATAGGAGGCTACATACTCGTATTTGGCACCGTAATTGCGCTGTGGCCGAGGAAGGATTCATAATGGATTTTGTCAGGGATTATGGCTTTATACTCATCCTGTTCATTCTGCCGGTTATTTTTGTTCTCCAACCATTATTTTTGCCAAATTTGGGGAAGCAGGAGAACCCGATGGATGACAAAGCCCTGAAGCGGAAAAAACTTCTTATCTACCGCCAGATAAAAGAACTGGAAATGGAATTTGATATGGGTAATATTAATGAAGCGGATTATCACGCCACCCGGAAGGAACTGAAACAGGAAGTTTCCAAGGTAATTTCTCAATTAACTCCTAAAAATTAGCAAAACAGTGCTTTCGGTTTCTCATTTATCAAAATCCTTTAACTACCGTCCTGTCTTGAAGGATATCACCTTCAATTTAAATGCAAGTGAAACGATAGTCATTATGGGGAAGAACGGGGCCGGGAAATCCACCTTATTGCGCATTTTGGCAAGAATTATGGCTTGTGACAGTGGTGAAGTTTTGTTCCAGAATATTGATATGTTCAAGGGGGTTCCAAATGCACGAAAGAAATTATTATACCTGGGTCATGCCCCTGCCATGTACACGGCCCTATCTGCAGTGGAAAATTTGGAATTAGCCATGGATCTTAGAGAATCATCAGTTGATCAATCAATCATCAGGGATCACTTGGATAAATTTGGTTTATTGGATCAGGCTGACGATCCAATTTCTATCTATTCCCAGGGAATGCTGCAGCGCCTGAAACTGACTTATGCTGAATTGGCTGATTGGGATCTTTTGTTAATTGATGAGCCCTTCTCTGGCCTGGACCAGGACGGTATTTTGCAAATGGATGATGCCTTGACCCGCTGGAAGCTGGGGTTTAAATCCATGTGTATGGTACTTCATAACCGGGAACGGGCTGAACAATATGGCGATCGGATTCTACACCTTGATGATGGTTTGATCCTGGAAGAATGATGTTTTTTACGTTACTCAAAAAAGAATTATTCATCGAATTTCGCTCCCGGGAAGTCACCCTGTCTATGCTGGTTTTCGGGTTATCTATTATTCTTGCTTTTGCATTTACCACTAACGTGTCCAAGGTTATTGTGGCCAATTATGTGCCGGGTATGTTCTGGATTATGGTGTTATTTGTCACTGTTTTGGGAGTGCACCGTTCTTTTGCCTACGAAAAGGAATTTGATGCTTTTTCCATGCTGATCAGTGCACCTATAGACAGGGGACTAATCTTTGTTGCCAAATGGATCAGTGGGTTCATTTTTTTGACTCTAATGGAAATACTGGTCGCAATTCCCTTTTTCAAGTTTCTCTTGATCGATTTTCCACCGGATCCTTTTTTAGCAATTGGAACGACACTGCTTATTAATCTGGCAATTATGGCCGTGGCCAGCCTTGTATCGGGGATTGCCATGCGGGCCAGGTTAAGTGAAGTATTGCTCCCTGTTCTATTGTTTCCACTGCTGTCACCGGTAATCATTTCTGCCACCAAAATATCTGCCGGTATTATGGCCGGAGATCCTTTTAAATTATGGCAAATATGGTTATTGATCATTCTATCCATAATTGTAATTTTCGCGCTCGTTGGATACACTTTATTCGACTTTATCACTGAAGAATAATGACCCCATTTTTTCAAAATAAGACTAACCGAGTATGGTTTTTGTTAGCCGCCGGCTTTATACTTTTCAATATTTGGAATGTCATTTATAATATACCCATGGTACCGGACCAGCACTGGGCACAAAAAATTTTTTATGTGCATGTTCCCTCAGCTTGGGTTGGGTTCCTGTCCTATTTTATTGTTATGATCGCCGGGATCATGTTTTTTGTCAAAGGGCATGATAAGTGGGATGATGTAGGCTTGGCCGCCGCCGAAATTGGGACTTTATTCATGGCCCTGGTTTTGATCACCGGTCCGATTTGGGCCACCCCAATCTGGGGTCAGCCTTGGATCTGGGAACCACGCCTCACCACAACCCTGATCCTTTTCCTGATCTATATCGGTTATTTTATGATGCGTTCTTTTGGGGGCCACGCTGAACGGGTTAGACGCTACGCCGCCGCCCTGGGTATAATTGCTTTTGTGGATGTTCCGATAATTTTTGTATCGGTCCAGTTCTGGGCGCCGGAAATCCAGTCCCATCCTCAAGTAGAAATGGCCAGCCAACCACCGGGAATTTTAATACCATTTTTATTATCACTGGGGATTTTTACAATTATATATACATTAATGCTCAAGTTCAGGATTCATGTGATAAAAATCAAAAACAGGAATGTGGCTGATGTATAATTTCTATGGTTACTTTCTGGCCGTTTATTTAATCGTATTTGGAACCATTGCAGCGTGGTTCGTCATTCAACTTCATTTTGAGCGCCGTTATCTGAAAGAAGAAAATCGTAAACAATCGGAATAAGGAGTTATTTCAATAATGGAACGTAAAATCGTACATGTCATAGGCACAGGGACCATCGGAGAGCCATTGACCGGTCTATTGTGTGACTATCGCGATCGGCTGGGGATTGACGAAGTTACCTTTAACAAGAATACACCCCTGCGGAGTGATCGCTCTAAAGTTTTCGATCTTTTAAAACGGGGTGCACGTTTAGCCGTGAATAAAGACCGAGTAGAGGACTTTAAAGCATTGGGAATGGACCCGGAATTGGAGACAGAAGAAGCCATTAGCCGTGCTACAGTAGTGGTTGATTGTACACCCTCTGGCGTCGGTCATCAAAATAAAGAAAAATATTATCATAAATTTGCTGACAAGGTTAAAGGCTTTATGGCCCAGGGCAGTGAAGATGGATTCGGGGTAAAGTATGCCCGGGGAATCAATGATTCTGTTCTGAAAAATGGAGAAAATCAATTTGTCCAGGTAGTGTCCTGCAATACCCACAATATTTCATGTATTACGCATACATTGGTGCTGGATGGCCGAGGGGCCGAGAACCTGAAAGAAGGCCGTTTCGTCTGTGTACGACGTGCCAATGACACCAGCCAGGCAGGAAGTTTTATCCCTGCACCGGCAGTGGGAGGGCACAGTGATGAAATGTTTGGTTCACACCATGCCAAGGATGCTTCAGAACTGTTTGCCACTTTAGGGTTTGACCTGAATATGTTCTCTTCCGCTATGAAAGTGAACAGCCAATATATGCATGTGTTGTGGTTTGCCCTTAAAACCAAGGAGCCTACCAATTTGAATGTGGTGATGGAACGTCTTGAAGCCAATAATTTGGTTGCTATGACAACTAAAAATATGACCAGTACTGTATATTCATTTGGCAGGGACCACGGTCACTTCGGCCGCATTTTGAACCAGACAGTCGTGGTGGAACAATCCCTCCATGTGAAGAATGATCACGAGATCTATGGTTTCTGTTTCACGCCCCAGGACGGCAACTCCATTTTGAGCAGTATTTCCGCGGCAGAACATTTCCTTTATCCCCATTCTTATGAGGATAAGATCCAGTGTCTTAACGAACTCTTTTTCGGCGAAATTTGAGCTTAAATGTAGAAACGGTCGTCACTGGCCCGTTTCAGGAAAACAGTTACATTGCCTGGTATCCCGATTCACAAGATGCAGTGCTGGTGGATCCCGGCGAGGATGATTTCTTAATTATTCAAGCTCTTGAAGACCATGATTTAGTCCCCATTGCTATTATCAATACACATGCACATTCGGATCATATTGGGGCCGTCCAGCCTTTAAAAGAAAAATATGATATTCCCTTTTATCTTCATAAGGACGAAAAATTTATCCTCAATACATACGAAATGACTTGTCGGATGTTTGGTATGCCGCCGAAAAAAACACCCGAAGTAGATCATTGGTTCAAGGGTGAAGGGCGGATCACCATTGGTGATTTTCAATTCAATACTGTCAATACACCGGGACACACACCCGGGGGCACCTGCCTGGAGATTGATAATCATATTTTTGTGGGTGATACCCTGTTTCGGGGGAGTGTGGGACGGACCGACCTCCCAGGGGGCAACTGGGATACACTGGAATCTTCCCTGGTGCATTTAATGAATTCAATCCCCCACGATCGAATTGTCCATTCAGGCCATGGACCGATTACAACACTTGCTGATGAGATGAAAGAAAACCCCTTTTTAATTTCACTAATAAACCGAGTAAATTAGCG
>CEPZ01068585.1_pt1 | contig 46877 bp, 65 predicted proteins | sample 530461 | NCBI WGS metagenome assembly CEPZ01 (sample SAMEA2620106, study PRJEB7988) | marine metagenome | isolation source: saline water (ENVO:00002010), including
AGAGAGAGGAGAAGAGATTGTTGATAATGGGTATATGAAGTATAATCCTGCTGAAGGATTTTGAAAGGAATACAGAAAGTGCCAGAAGTAACACATTTACAAGATAAAGATACCCTTGTTGAAGTCGCCCAATACCCAGATTATGCTTATTGGCCATTTGAAAAATTTAACCCTCCACAGTCTTGTGTGATAGATGTATTCGAGCAGGATGCAAATATCGGGATTGCAGCGGCTACGTCTGCTGGCAAGGCTCAACCTGATGATTCGTTAATTTTAACCCCTACAGGGTACACAGCATTGAAGAATATCAGTGTTGGTAATTTTGTTGTCGGGGCAGATGGAAGTGCAACTATAGTTAATGGGGTATTCCCACAAGGCAAAAAGCCCGTTTATAAAATTCGTTTTGATGATGACACAGAAACTCTGTGTTGTAACGAACATCTTTGGGCTGTAAGAACTCGATCTCAAAAGAAACGTGGGAAAGATTATTCGGTCCTCAGCACTGAGGAGATAATAAATTCATTTGAGCCTAAAAAATTTCATGTGCCAATTGTTGAACCTGTAAAGTTTTGTGGTAGTTCTGATCCTTTGTCTCAAGAAGGATTACATCCCTATTTGTTGGGAATTCTTTTAGGAGATGGGGGTATTAAATATGGAACTAAGGTTTCAAATGAAGATGAAAATATACTCCAAAAAATAGATAAATTGCTTCCAGATAATTGTCGTTTGATTCATGAATCAAAAGTTGATTACAGAATATCTGCGACATCGGTTCCTTACAACCCTGTGGCCAGAGAATTGGATTTGATGGGATTGTTGGGAAAGTGTGCCTCGGATAAATTTATCCCCTATAGTTATTTGTTTTCATCTATTGATTGTCGTCGTGAACTTTTGCGTGGCTTGATGGATTCCGATGGTGGAGGATACAGTAATCGAAGTCCTACTTTTGAAATAACTTCAAGAGAACTAGCAGAGGGTATGGCACATTTAATTAGGTCTTTTGGTGGGTGGACTAGAATTAGAGAAAAGTCTGAATCTAAGTATACTTACAAAGGGGAAATTAGATGTGGCAAACCAGTTTATAGAATGACTGTAATTTTGCCTTTTAATCCTTTTGGGGTTTCTAAAAAAGCATCTTTGTGGTCGGCTCGTAAAAGAGATAAATTGCGTTCTATTGTTTCAATTGAGTCGGCGGGAGAAAAACTTTGTCGATGTATCAAAGTTAGAAATTCTGATGGTCTTTATTTAACCAATGATTGTATTGTTACACACAATACAGTTTGTGCTGAGATGTATATCGCTCACGAGAATAGAGTTCGTGGTGGCAAAGCGATGTACCTTGGCACCCACAAAGCATTGGTCCAAGAAAAGCTTAATGACTGGACTGATTTCGATCACCACTTCTCAGACCTTAACATCAGCATATGTTCTGGGGATTACCAATTAACTGATGCTCGCAAGAAAGAGCTTGCAGCAGCGGATATTATTTGTATGACTAGTGAGATGCTGGCTAGTCGATGTAGGAATTTTAAGTCTGAAAAGAATAATTTCCTGCTAGATTTGGGTACGTTGGTGGTTGATGAGTCACATCTTTTAACTGTGCCCGGTCGTGGTGATCATCTTGAAGTTGCTTTAATGAAAATCACCGAAATTAATCCTGACTTAAGGATTGTGTTGCTTTCTGCAACTATGCCAAATGTTGTGGAGATTTGTGAGTGGATTTCTTTTAACCTCAACAACAAAGACACCTATTACCTTAACAGTCAGTATCGTCCAGTGCCGTTGGATGTTCATTACCCAATGTACTATGACCAAGGCAGGTATGATACGGTTGAAAGAAACAAGGTAGCATCAGCATTGGATGTTATAGGTGATCATCCAGATGATAAGTTTCTTATCTTTGCTCACACCAAACGAACTGGCGAGATAATGAAGCGAGAACTTAGTCGGATAGGGGTTCCGACTGATTTCCACAACGCCAATTTAACCAAAGCAAAACGCACGAAAATTGAGGGAGATTTTTGTAACCCCAAGAGGAATTTGCGTTGCTTGATTGCGACCAGTACGCTTGCTTGGGGAATGAACTTGCCCGCACGCAGAGTAATCGTGCTGGGAGTTCACAGAGGGCTTTCAGAGGTAGATACTTACGATGTTATGCAAATGGTCGGTCGAGCGGGTAGACCCAAGTATGACAAAAAGGGAGATGCCTATATTCTGCTCCCACAAACAGATGTGCGAAAACAAAAGGGTAGGATTACTAATCCTACACCTATTACTTCTCAATTGCTTGAGCACCACAAGATTTTGGCGTTCCATCTGGTAAGCGAGATTCACCAAAGAACAGTAAAGACACTACCAGATATTCATGAGTGGTATTCCCGTTCGTTGGCGTCTTATCAGTCTCACGACTTAGATTATAAGGTGGATGACACTTTAGAGGCTTTGATGAAGTGTGGGGCTGTTGTTAAGTCAGATGAAGGTGTTTATGACGTGACTAGTGTTGGCAAGATTGCCAGCATGTTTTATTACAGTCCTTTTGACGTAGCTGATTTGAAGAGAAACTTCAAAGGATTGTTTGATAGAGACAAACAAGACGACGACTATTGGCTTTCTATGGCTCTTGGGAATACCGACACCAATCGGACGAACATTGTGACCAGAGCAGATAAAGCGGCAATGGAAGAGTATTATCGAAAGATTGAAGGAATGTCTCGTACTCGTCCCAAGCCGTTCATGGAAGCAGCAATAAAGGGTGGATTTGCCTATCACTGCCTCTTGACGGGAAACATACCACCCGCCCTCTATTCCTTTGCTTTTGGCCTTAAGGCAGACTTTGACAGGTTGATTCAAGTATTAAATGTCATCGATAGCTTTACAGGTCAATGGGAAATGAAAGAGTGGTTTGAAACACTTTCCAGAAGAGTGGTGTACGGGGTGAAGCCTGAATTGATGCCGTTGGTTGAGATCGCTGAAATTGGTAAAGTCAGAGCAGAGATACTTTATGAAAAGAACATCCGTTCGGCTCAAGATATTTTGGATGATCCTCAGTTTGCCCGTGCTGTTTTAAATGTCAAGCCAGCAATCTTTGACAAAATCGCAGAGAGTGCCCAAGCATTAGCGTGGAAAGGGATGTTATGAAGGTGAGACTAGAAGTTGATTTGGAGCTTCCTGACGTTTGCGAGAAGATGAGCGAAGGAGAGCTTCAACAACTTCTCTTTGATGTATATGTTGGGTATGTTTCTGGTTGTCATCTTCGTGACGTGACTTCGTTTATGGCGAAGGGCATGGAGCCGTCGAATCCCGTTATAAGAATGCATCAAACGTGGGCTGAAATTACCTCAAATCCCCAATGGAAATTTAAAGCAGAGTCTTAGCTTGGTGAATTTTGATGTCTGTTTTAAGGTGCTTTCTCCAGTATTTGTGGGTAAATTGGGCGTGAACTTTTCGGAGAAGCTCTGGGTCTAAGTAGTGGCTTGTGATTTTATCGTTGTAGGGTGTGGGGAGTTCTCCATGCCTTTTTTTTGTGCTATACCCTTGAACAAAACGATGATCTCTACGGAGTTTGATGTTGTACATTTTTGACAAGTTGCCTATGGCTGTATCGCTGGGTCCGTGAATTAATTCGTGGTCAAGAGGAACCTGCGTTATACGCTCAATCGCTTCACGGCTTAAAAAGAATCCCGCTCCTCCCTCAGCATACCCTATCCCTTCATTTACTTCTTCTTTGAAGAGGTAACACTCTCCCATGTACATGTAATTTTCATATCCGCAACTGAGTAAGCGGTCAATAACAACATAGGTATCATCGTCACACGTAAAGATGTAGTCGAAATCCAACCTGTTAGAGATACGCTGATAGGCCGAGAGCAGTTTTCGAGGGAGGTTGTCGTCTTTTGAGTCTGCCCAAAGAATATCGGGTTCTTTGAGATCAGTAGGCCCACCCAACACAAAATAATGGGGTATTTCAATGTTTTTCAGCCAAGTATCTCTCTGTGCTTGTCTTCGATCTTCATTATTTTTACCGCTTAAAATAAGGATTACTACTTTATTCCCCCGGTTCTTCAAAACAAACCTTTCCATTTTCTTCAAACATCCTTAGTTCTTTGACTTCATCATTAAAGTTCTCATTTTCTTTGGTGAGGGGATTAAACCACTCTTCTTTAAAAAAACATTCATCGTCAGGCTCAACAGGCATCCGAAGGTGTTTTCCTTCGTGAACTACGACTATTCCACACTGTAGCTTGTCTGGAATAAACAATTTGCAATTTTTGCAAATGGGTTTCACGTTTTTTGCTTTCATATTGATCTCCTTACTCTAATATAGTAAAATCCTTGGAGGTTGTTATGAAGAAATGTTTATTGTGGTATTTATTGTTGTTTGTGTTGGTTCCGTGTATTTTTGGACTGGCAGTTGCACTTTTCAATAGATCAGGCGAGAATGAGAATAAGAATGAAAACGAGGTAGTCTTGGTAAATCTAGATGATGAAGATAAAGCAAATCTAGATGACGATGACGAAGACAAAGATAAGAAAAAGGCGGTTATTGTGAAGCTTAATGAAGCAAATTTCGATGCAGAGACGAAAACAGGCGTAGTCCTTGTGGATTTTTACGCTGATTGGTGTGGGCCTTGTCGTCAATTGGCTCCTATCTTGGAAACCCTTACAGATGTAAAGGTGGGGAAGGTTGATGTTGACGTTGAACAAAAGCTCGCATTAGAATATAACGTAAGTTCAATTCCTTTGTTGGTATTTTTGAAGGATGGTGAAGAACAAAGTCGATTGGTCGGCGTTCATTCCAAAGAAAAAATCCAAAAGGTTATTGATGATTTGAAGGATTAAGATTATGTTTGCAAAGGTATTAGCGTTTGTCCCCGGATTATTTTGTCTAGGGTTAGGCGGATATTTGTGTATTAATGAAAATAGTTCGTTCGGGTGGTTTTTAGGATTAGGCTTCTTTATGAGCCTATGTGCTCTGGGATTTTTGGACGGCCCGAAAGAGACCAACGAGTGAAGTTATAGTCCCGCAGATAAAAGAAGAGACTAATGAGTGAATCAGACATCGGTTATCTTGTATTAGAGCGATGTTGGGAATATGGAGATACATATTATCAGCCTGAGAACTGCGGTAGCAATGTTCATAAATTTTTCTGGGATAGAGAAAAAGCTGATGAGTGTGCATTAAAAAAAAATATCGCAAAATTTAAAGGTTTGTATGTCTGTGAGTATGGGTATGATTCAAATGAGATTACCAGCCTAACGGACAGCGAACTCCAACGGGCATTAGGGAAGTTGGGACTTAATTGGGACGGCGATTGGGATGATTTGTGTATTCCTAGTAGCTTATCAGACAAAAAGCTTATAGAGATGATTAAGATATTTGACCATATAGAATTCTTTTATGTGGAGGAAGTTGAAATGGTGGACTGAATGAAGGTGATTGGAATAGCGGGCCAGATGCAAAATGGCAAAGATACAATAGCAGATTATTTAGCAGAAGAGATTGGTTGGGACAGATATGCTTTTGCCACTGGTGTTAAAGAGGTTTACTGTGAGGCTTTCGGAGTAAACCTTGCTTTTATTGAAGAATGGAAGACCAAGCCAGAAACGCCTCCTGGGTTTGGGATGACTGTTCGCCAAGGGCTTCAATTTATTGGCGACGGCTTTCGTAAAATTGTCCCAACGATATGGGTAGATCGTTGCTTTAAAGAGCTTGTAGCCAAAGGCCCCACAGTCCTTAGTGATGTTCGCTATATGAACGAAGCGAAGGCCATTAGTCAACGCAAGAATGATTTTGGGTTGACCATCTTGGTTTGGAGGCCGGGCTTTGAAAATGATGACCCCAATGGCTCAGAAGCTCAGATACAACCTTATATGCAATGGTGTCGTGACACGGGTTATGAGGGTTGGATTTGTAATTGGGAAGATTCTGGGGATGCAGAACAAGATTGCCCACAAGACATGGGTGATATTGATGTTTTCTTGAGAAATGATGGAAGTATATCGGGATTGTTTAAAAAGATAGACAAGTATATTATACCATTAATTGAACAAAAAGATTTAGTGATACCTTTTTAATGGATGAAGAAATAACAACTTGGGACATGATATTAGCAGGGCTAATTTGTGCCCAACTTGCAGTGATTATAATATCAATTAAGATGCTCATAGCAGCAGCAGCAGGGTGAAAGGAATGTTATGAATTGGGATGAATTTTATATTGGGATGTGTGTTTACATTTCCAAAAAGTCAAAAGACAGAAGCACAAAATTAGGAGCAGTAATTGTTGGGGAGTATAATGAAATCCTCGCAATAGGATTTAATGGCTTTCCTCGTGGAGTTGATGATAATGAAGAACGTTATCATGAGCGGCCAATGAAGTACAGAATAACAGAACACGCTGAACGGAATGCAATTTACAATGCTGCTCGCAGAGGTATTTCTTTAGAGGGGGCCAGAATGTATTTGCCATTTGAACCCACTCCTTGTACAGATTGCACAAGAGGAGTGATTCAGGCGGGAATCAGGCACATTATTGGCACAGATTTCAAGTTCACTGGCAAAGGAAAGCAATGGGATGAGGATTTAGCATTGGCCCTTGAGATGTTGGAACAAGCTGGAGTCAAGAGGACTGCGGTCAACGTTGGGCCAGAGTTTGACATCAGGAATTTATCATGAAAATATATGCCCAAGACAGAACTTTCGTTCCAAAAGGCTGGGGATTTGAAGATTGGATTGTCAACAAACCTGAGTATTGTGGTAAGATACTTTTCTTCAAAAAGGGACGAATGTGCAGTTGGCACTACCACGAAGAAAAGGACGAAACTTTCTATATCCAAGAGGGAAAACTTAAGGTAATATATGGGTGGCAAGACGATTTGGCATTGGCCGAAGAGAGCGTCCTTGAGCCTGGAGATGGCTTTCACGTTCCTGTGGGGTTGAGACATCAGATGATTGGGTTGTTGGATACAACCATGTTTGAATTCAGCATGCAACACTTTGACGAGGATTCACACAGAGTAATTAAAGGAGATTGAGATGAATTGGCAATGGGTCGTGTTTCTGATTGGCTCCTATGTTGCTGGAGCGTATATCCTTCGATATTCGTTGGGCAACACCCCAAAGAAAAAGCATGATTACTCTGGAGTTACCCTTGCGTTTATCTTTTCGCCCATTTGGGTTTGGTTTTGGTCGGCAAATTTTGTAATCGAAAAGGGATTTGCCGGAATTGGCAGGTGGATAAGTGGAGAATGAAGAATTAAAGATTAGGGAGTTTGTAAACTCCCTTTTCGGTAAGGATTATGCCCCCTCTCAGAGTGCAGAATTTGTAGCATACTTTATAAGAAGAATATGTAGGGGAGTTGTAAGTTCTAAGAAAGATATCGCTGATTCTTCTTACAACTCCTTGTTCTGGAATAAAGCCGTTAGAAATCAAATTAGGGGAGAGGCAGACGATAGAGTATCTTTAATTTTAGAGCAAGATTTTCGTAGATTGCCAGAAACTTTGCGAAAAATATTGATGTATACAATTTGCTGTTTTGTTTCACACGTTCATGATAATTATTTTGTTTGTAGTTATCTTAAAGGCATGATGCTAGATACATATGAAAAGTTGGTGTCGCAAGGCAATAACGAACTTCATTTTCGAGTAAAAGGTGTTCTCTGGGATATTATTGAGGATGCATATACTGGAATGATTAATTTTGGTCATGTTGATTTACCAGAAACACCCAAAATAGCACCCGAAAATTAGGAAACTCTAATGTTAGGGGGAAGAGATGAAAAATTTACATTTGGACTTAGTAAGAGTTACTGAGGCAGGTGCCATCGCAGCCGCACAATATGTGGGTCGAGGCGATAAAATAGCAGCCGATCTCGCTGCAACTGAAGCGATGAGAAATCGCTTAAACAAAACAGACTTCGCTGGAAAAATCATCATAGGCGAAGGCAAAAAAGACGATGCACCCGGTCTTTTTGAAGGAGAGGTAGTTGGTCAGCTTGCTCTTTTGCAAGAGAGTAACCCACCCGCTGATCAGGATCACATGAACGACATTATCGTTCCCCGCTTCTATGATATTGCGGTTGATCCTATTGAAGGCACCACACCTACATCTAAAGGCGGATATGAAGCTATGTCCGTAATAGCGATGGCGGGGGAAGGTTGTCTTTTGGCCACAGATGAGTTTTACATGAAAAAAATTGCCTACGGCCCTAAAGTGGCTCGCAAGGTAAAAATCAACATTACAGACGAATGCGGCCAAATCTTAAGGATGGTAGCATTGGCTTTAGATAAGCCGACCAGCAAGTTGACTGTATGTCTTTTGGATAGACCACGACATGACAACTTGATAGACACGCTGCGATCACTTGAGTGTAGAATCAAATTTATTCAAGATTGTGATGTAACAGCTTGTATTGCAACATGCATGCCAGATACGGGCATTGATCTTTATCTTGGTATTGGTGGTGCCCCAGAAGGCGTGATTTCCGCTGCTGCAATGAAATGTTTTGGTGGTGTGATCCAAGGCCAATTGGTTGAAAAGGATGGTACATCAATCGAAAATAGACTTTATGAAGTTGAGGATTTGGCAAAGGGAGATGTTATTTTCTCGGCTACAGGTATTACAGATGGCAAATTATTCCGAGGAGTAAGATATACTTCTCATGGTCCTATTACTAACTCGCTTACAATGAGATCAGCTAGTGGTACTATTCGTAAGATCGAGACGTGGCATGGTAATTAATGCAATATGTGATTATATTCCCGAAAGTTGCTAATTCGACTCCCGGTGATAGAGTTCTACTAGTTAAAAAGAATCGTCCAGCATGGCAGAACGGAAGATTTAATCTAATTGGTGGTAAAATCGAGGTGGGCGAAACTCCAGAGCAAGCGGCTCTGAGAGAATTAAAAGAGGAAGCTGGATTTGAACCTCTTCAAGTAAATAGGGTTATACCTGACCCAAAAAACCCCAGAAAAAACATATTGATTTCAGTGCCAATAGAACCTACAGTGATGGGTTCTATTGTGGGTTCTTGGGGTACTGTTTTTTGTGTTAAGATTCCTGTTCTGTTTGATCAGGAAATCTCACCCGCAGAAGGGGAAACAGAAGAGGTAGAGTGGCACGATTGGTATAAGATTAAAACAGACGAAAGATTATTGCCTAACTTAAAGGTTGTGATCCCTTTGATGGTCTTGGGAATAACTAATTGGGTTATTGCAGACGAAGGACCAGAGATTAATGCGGACGGGGTAGCAAGCTCTAAGGGTAAATTTATGGTGAATATTTAATTACCACAGTGGGTAAATGTTGTTGTCATTTCTCTTGGATTTTCTTTTATGACGCCATTTTTTGAATTTGGTCTTAAGTTCGATCCATTTTGTTTTGATCCATGCTAACATGTCATATTCCTGGGTAGATATTTCTATCTGCTCTCTGGTTTTTTCTTTTGTGATGCCATTTTTTGAACTTAGTCTTAAGTTCGATCCATTTTGTTTTAATCCATGTAAACACTTTTATATTTCTCCCAAAAGTCGTTTGCGATTATTTGGTTGCTTTTTGGCCCCGGATGCAACCCGTCCCCCGCATAGTCCTTCGTTGTGAATGGGCCAACGTATAGAGGCTCCTGAACGACAAAATCCATAACCCATGCACAATAGCATAGACTGGTAGTGAAGAGTAATTGGATATTGTTTAATTTACACGTCATTTCTATCAGTTTATAGTTTTTGTAAAAGTTAATAGAGTCATCAAAAGGACTGGCTATACTTTCAAAGTTTTCACAAGTTTTCAAAAAGTGTGGTTGGTATTGGCCGATGGTTTCACGGTTTGAAGGTACGTGATCATAACACCTTTTATTTTTTTTGATGTCGAAATTTGCATCAAAATGTTCTCTGCGGCCTATGCCAGTAAGTGATACCAAAATAATGTCTGGCTTCAGAGTATGGGGCATAGAGAGTACAGTTCTGGCCATGTAGTCGTTGCTTTTTCCCGGCAGAGATATGTTCCAGTTGGCTACTTCTTTACATGTGAGTTTAGCAAGATTGGATACAAAGATATCTGAAAATCTTTCATCCCTTTTAATTGCGTAGCCAAAACCGTTGCTGCAACCTAATGTGACTACGCTAAGATCGTGAGGAATATCGAATTCATCGCATCGATAACCTTGTTGGTTGGTGTCACAAAAAGGATATTCCCATTCCACCTTTGGAAGTTTGCCTAATGTGAATTCTTCTATGATATTCTTTTCAACCAGCCAGAGATTTAACATACATTATCTAGTTCAGGTAGTGGGTGTATTTTTCATTCTCTTCGTGTCGGATTTCATCCACTTCGTATCGTTTACCCACTCCACCATAGAGTTCGTTGGGAGAATTGAAAACCATGCCCGTATAATCTGAAACGTTTTTATAGGCGTGGACGACTCCGGGTGGAATTAATACAGCCATAGGATTTGATTCTCCCACTATGAATGTTTCGGGCTTGAGTGGGTTTTCTTCATGATTCCACGATGGATTCTTTGCCTGCCACAGGCAAAGTTGGAAATCCCCTGGCCCTACAAAGCAAAATAAGTCGGTTTGATCATGATGTTCGTGTGGACCACGGGATACTCCGGGTCTTGTCCAACTAGCATAACTCATTGCGGGATGATGTTTAGGGGCCAACTCGTCGTTTCTAAAAAGTTCAAATAGCCATCCTCTGTCGTCTTCGAATTTTGATAATTTCGTAAATATAACGCCTTTAAATTCTGATTTCATTAACATACCCTTCTAGATCAACAGTTGGGTGCCAATCTAATATTGTTTCTGATTTAGAGATGTCTGCCAAAGTTGTTTGGGCCTCTCCCGGTCTGTCTGGGATATACGTTGTTTCACACTCAAACATAGAAGCCAACTCATTAATAGAGTAGTTTTTCCCTGTTCCTAAGTTGAAAATTTCATTGTCCCAGTCTTTTTTAGACATGGCAATTAAACCATTCACGATATCATCAACATGGGTAAAGTCCCTTCTTTTCTCGCCCGTACCCGTAATTGTTAATGGGGTTCCTTCTCTGTGTTGTTTTTCAAATACTCCGATTACTGTGGCGTATGCTCCTTCAGACAACTGTCTGGGGCCATAAACATTAAAGAATCTGGCTATAACTGTCTTCACGCCATACACCTTATTGTAGAGTTCACAATATTGTTCACCCAACCATTTGGTGAAGGTGTAAGGATTAGCATGAACATCGTGGTAGAAAGAGCTTGACCCAGCATATACAAATTTGGCCCCAACTTTTCTGGCCAACTCCAACATGCGGATGGTCCCAGTCACATTGGTGTCGTGGGTGGTGTCTGGATTGTCAAAGCTGGGTTGAATTCTGGCCAAGGCAGCTAAATGAAAAATTATATCTACATCGAGTGGCTTGTAGGGTTTTGTAATATCTTGTCTTACACAGTTGGCCAACTCATTTAAGTTTTTCTTATCGCCTGTACTATAATTGTCCCAAACTGTAACTTTGTGATCCCTAACTAGTTTATCTACAAGATTTGAGCCAATAAATCCTGCTCCTCCGGTGACAAGTATGTTCATATTTATCCTTTCAAAATGTTTTGATCTCTAACTCTCTTTTTCAGTTTATTGATTCCAGTTTCTGTGTAAACCTCAAATTTCCAACCTCTAGCAGCACAATAAGCGGCGGCAGCATTCCATTTAGCGGTGTTTTTGGCGAATGATGTTTGGTTTGCTGGTTTAATTTCCCATATCTCTATGTGGCCATCTGCGAATTGAACGGACATGTCAGGGATATAGTTGTGTTCCTTACCATTAAAGAAGTAAGGCACCTTAAAAGATTCGCCATGATATTTCACAACCTCGTCCAATGCCTCTAATTGTTCGTATACATCAAGTTCGTAACCAGAACGGTAGTGAAATTTGATTCCATCATTTTTGATAGATGTGAAGTATCCATCATTAAATTCCACTTTCTTCTTTTTGCGGCCCGAATGATCCCTCCAAATCAAGGCTTTAAGTTGACAATTTTTGGGGATTTTGTCGTTGGGATGGATTGATTTGAAGTGAGAACGAATGTCTCTTACAGGAGCATTACACCGGGTTAGAGGACATTTAACATAATCTCTGCCTTCGTCATGTCCTTCAACAATGTGTTCTTTGAATTCAGAGTATGATGTGTGTTCTTTCCCGCAAACAAAGCATTTCCATTTTCTTTCATCTCTTTTGTATATGTTCCACATATTATTACTTTTCGGTTATCTTTTTAACCAAATCTTCTAAATCCATCACTTTTAGTTTATCCACATCGGCTGATTGAACAACATGTCGTGCTGGTTCATCTGATGAAAGGTTAAGGGCTACAAAATTAGCATCATCCATGCCTTCTTCGCTCTTCATTCTTGCAAAAACTATTCTCCCATTTTCAGGACAGCCGAACATTTCATCATTCTTCTGAAAGAACATTACTAAGCCGTTTGTATTGATGAGATCACGTAATCTACTTTCTTTATCTTCGTTTTCTTGATAGCTGTCCCACATATCAAGGTATTTTCTAAAGTTCGAGAACCCCAGTGATTCCATAATGTTCCTCCTTATAATTGTTCAGCAATTGTATATAGGGTATGAGAACATTAAGCTTTAAAGCATTTTTTGAAGAGTATAAGGGACCGGGAGGTATGTTTGATAATCTCGGAATACCTCGTGACAAGATGGCTGCTGCTGTGAAGGGTGGTGTTTTCATGATTGGGGACGATAAATCAGGGCAAGTTTCCATTAATGGGAAGACTTATTCTGCTCCTTTAATGGCCAGAATAGAGAGAGATGATGATTACCAAGAAGATGATGAGGGTAATTTCATCGCTGGGAATATGGTGATTATGCCGGGAACGATGCCCACTCAAACCAATAAAGTAGCTGTGAAAGACGGGGATGATATGGCCCAAGCTCCTGAAGCTGGAGAAGAGACAGTTCATATTAATGCCCAAAGACTAAAAGAACTACTTGGGCTTGGTTTCCCCGACCCAGCCGCAGCCGCCGCAGGTGGTATGGACCCGATGGGTGGCGGAATGGGGGCAGGATTGCCGGGCGGAGGAATGATGTAGGTGGGGTATGTCAATGAACTTTAAAGAATGGCTTAAGTTACAAGAAGTAGGCACATCAACAGGCAGCGTTGCAGGATTTAGTCGTATTGCTATTCCATTGGTAAGACGGCAGTTTATGCCTCATTGGGCAGATCAACAATGGACAGAGCAAGACCCATTCTTTAAAAAGAAGAAAAAGAAAAGACTAGATGAGGGAAAATGAACTTTCGCATATGGTTAGAAACTAAAACTCAACCTTGTGGCATGTGTTTTCCTTTTGCTAATCGTCTCGTTAGAGACATGCTTGATGACGGGATCATTCCAGAAACTGATATATTTGTTGTACATGGAACTGTTGAAGAGCCGCTGGCTCAGACTCCCAATAGGTATAAGCATGCTTGGGTGGAGACAAAAGGCAGGGTTCATGATTGGCAATTAAGACAGGCAAAAATAGGCTCGTTGCCCATTAAAGATTTCTATGAGCTTTACAAGCCAGCAGATATGACCAGATATACCCCAGAGCAATCTATGGTTCTTCAATTAAGACACGGACACTCTGGCCCGTGGATTACTTAACTTCCCCTTCAAATTTCCCTGAGCTAATGTCGTCGATTACATTGTAATCTCCATCTTTGCCCATATGGGATGCCGCTTCTGCGTTTCTGCGTTCGTCCTTGGCATTTTCCATATTATGTCCAGCCATATAGCTGAAGCTATCTTCTTTGCTGGTGCCACGGGGGTTTGCAAAGGTGGCAGTGAAACAACTCATAAGTTTTTTCTTGCTCTTAGACCCACATTTTGGGCACTTTACCTTTTTGTATTTATCTGTCTTATCATATGAGCAAAGCTCATCGTAATTGCTTTTACATTTTTTACAGTGGAATTCGTATAATGGCATTTAAAAAACTTCCATTTTTGCTTGGTTAAATTGATCTACGCTGGCACAAGCTATAATAGCGGCCATGTGTGAATCAAAATTTCTTGTTGTCCAGTTAAGTTCTTGACAGACTTCGTGGCCACTTAGCTCTCCCATAAAAAATCGTCTCATGACGTATCGAGCGTGGCCTGTAAAGATTGAATCAATATCAAATGTAATGTTAACCTGCATTATAGTAGTTATTCCTCATCTAAATCCTCTAGCCCCTCATTCTCATCTTCGGAATCAGCAGGAACTAGAATAGCATTTAACAAATTGTACACTTTTTTTACAATCTCAACTTTTTTGGTGGCTCGGCGGAATTTCCAAAGCCAGTTGTCTCTGCAAATCTTAATGGCCATTTTAAGGATTTTGCCATTAAAGTTTAATTCAAACATTTCCATATCTTCAATGGAGCTAATTAGTTCATCCTTACCAATGTACTGGATGAATTCAGCTTCTTCTTCTGGCTCTTGGCCATCGAAGTATTCGTCTTGGAAATCATCCTCGTTAAAATATCTTCTCAACATAGTACCTCCGTTAAAATACGGCTTTATAAAGGGGGGCTAATTTTTTCCACAAATCTATAATCCTCTTTTCATTAACTGTTAAAGAATCTTTTTGGAAGCGTCCAGCCTTTCCAAATGGACATCCCTTGTTCTTATCTATCCACCTTGCGGTCACAAAACGACCGCACCCTTTTTCAAAAGTTACTAAAGGATTAGGATGAGATTGAGCATCCACACAGAGCCACGAGCAGGGAAGCATATTTGAAGTTGCATCACGGAGAAAATAATTATCAATTGAATCTAAAATGAACTGGGCATCAGGAATAAACCAGATTTTTTCATTTTCACTCTGGATACCCTTGTTTTTATGTAAAAAAGAGTTTAAATTATCGGCATCAAGAGGTTTGGTTAAAATAACGTCTGGTTCTATGCACAAAAGAGGAGCTTTTGCAAAATTTCTTTGTAATATTGCTTTTACCCCCAACAGCTTGTTTATATATTGACTTTCCTCGTCCGAAGCTGTATAGTACGTGTAATTGATGGGCAATCGATTTGCCCAGTTAAAAAGTTGATGAATTTGATTAGATGAACGTTGAGATACGAATGAGACATTTGCATCAGGGGCGTTCTTGAAAAACGAGTACCAAGAGGCAAATGTCATCCATTCATGTGTTACGGATGCAACATTGATTATGACAACATTCAAGTTTTTGCCGCTTGGTGAAATACTCATGTTGTTATAATAGTTAGAAATTTTAGATTACTATAGATTTGAAGCAGGTGCTGGGATTTGATCTTGACGCTTGTGACCACATGGATTAGAATATTAAATAATAGAGGCACTTGGCGTAGCTAACGTCAGCGGTTCTGGGGAGCCGACCGTGCTTTTGTCTTGAAATCGGAGAACATTGCATAGGCGACTTTATGAAGTTACTTGGGGTTGTTCGTCGTGCGGTTAATGCCGTGTTCGTCAGAGACTTCAGTTATAAAGAACCTTGTGTTTTAAGATTTCAAGTTTTTGGCTCAATGAGTCCTCAACAACACCCACACCATAGGGGAATTTTCAGGTTCGAGACCTGAGTAGGTGTCTAAGAGGCCGTTTTGGTATTGTTTTAAATATAGAAAAATACAATACTGACGGACCTTACTGGGTATCGCCGATACCTGCGGTTAGAAGGAGCCGACTGACGGGGATACTTGTTTGAAGTTGAACTTAACATCGTAGCGGAGAATATTAATGTGCCGCCTTGTATGTTAAATACCTAATCATTAAATGCGGTTGAACCCTAGAGCTTGGTGAAAGGCCAAGGGCTTTAATGAGGCTTGGGTGTGATCCTGAGTTTGGTGAAACGCCAAACGGCTGGTATCAATGGAAAATAAGTTGAGCGGTCGAGGAATTCTTCAGAAACAACGGATAGGGGCTTTATGTTAGGGTTTATACTTGGGGTTATAATAACGGTTGTTATTGTTGCTTTTATTGTTGTGTGTATATCTTTTGGTATGTGGAACGCTTAATGTACGTAATGAGGGATTATGACGCTGCTCTTTCGAGAATACTTGAGGAGGGCGTTAGAAAAGAAAATCGAACTGGAGTCGATACGATTGCTCTTTTTGGCATTCAGAGTCGATATCGCATAGACGAGTATTTTCCACTTCTTACAGGCCGTAAGCTCCGGTTTAAATCAATGATCGGAGAGCTTCTTTGGTTTTTAAGTGGCTCAACCAATAATGAAGATTTAGCAAATTTGGGGTGTAAATTTTGGACGCCTTGGGTTGATGAAGAGTTTGAAAAGAAACATGGCTTCGTCCCCGGCTCATTCGGCCCTGTTTATGGTTTTCAATTAAGATACTTTGGTGGCACATATGGAAATGGTGCTGGTGGAGAGAATAATCTATTGGCCGATGTAAAAGATTCGGACCACGTAGTAGGTTACCATAAACCTTTTCCCACCAAGGTGGATTTATATGGTTTGGGTGGTTTCGATCAACTTGAGTATATGATGGATCGCCTCAAAGAGAATCCCAACTGTCGCAGGATTCTTTTCTCTTTGTGGAATCCCAGTCAACTCAGTCAGATGCGGCTTCCTCCATGTCATTACACCTTTCAGTGTTTTGTAAACGATGGGAAGCTTAGTGGAATGTTAACACAACGAAGTTGTGACTTCCCAGTAGGGGTGCCTTTTAACATCGCATTTTACAGTACCTTCATTTACATGTTAGCTCAACAGATTGGCTTGGAGCCATATGAGTTTGTGCATTCAACAGTTGACAGTCACATTTATGTAAATCAAATTGAGGCGGTTGAAGAGTATTTGGCTCGGTCAAAACCTTGTTCCCCCAAGTTGGAGTTGCACAAAGCATCAAATATTGACCTTTACAAGCCAGACGATTTTGTGTTAAAAGATTATGAACCCCAAGACGAAATGAAGTTTGAGGTAGCAGTTTAGAAGGATAAAGGATAAAGACAATGACAAAGATGACAATAGCGAAGGCTCTCCGCTACAAGAAGAGGGTCGTTTCAAGAATTTCCAAGTTGGAAGCAGACATCGTTGCCAACAACAGCGTTGTTGAAGGTGGCGAGCGAGAAATCAATGTTTCAGCCGCTTTGGCTCAAAGAGGAGACACGGTTAGCCATTTGATTACAGTCAAGTTGGCGATCTCCTCAGCTTCGGCACCTATCCAGAGAATGATTTTGGAATGTGCTGAATCCAAGTCTCAGATTGCTTTCTTAAGTCGGGTGCCCGTACAGCACGGTCTCCAGAGCGACAGATGGCAAGAACAGACAACGACTTACGAGGCCGAGCTTCGTAAGGCTGAAAGGGACGCAAAGGTTTTGGAATTGGAAGATCGTATTGACGAACTTCAATCACAAATCGATTCGTTCAATAATGCAAATCACGTTGAATTCACTGACCTTATTGGAAAGTGATTCAACTTTAGGGGTTGGTACGTAGAGGCGAAATAAATAGAAGAGTTTGCTTGGTTAGCACAATTAATGTATCCAATGATCTCGATCTTCGATGTTAATATAGAAATGTCAAGATTTATGATTTACGAACACATAGCTTAACCATTACGATTCAAGACTCATTTTTCTTTTATTTTTTCTTTAGCCTTCGGGTGTTTCTACGTCCTCCCCGTTTTTTATGGTGTTCAATGGATAGATTTCTTGCTGCATTTCTGTGTGGATTGATAACAGGATGTACGTGTTTCTGTATCCCATTGCTCTATGATGGCGAGGGGGAAAAAGATCAATGGGGGATGGTTGGATTTCTTTTGGGGATGATTGGGGGATTCGTCGGGCTGATCTTCGGTCTAGTTTATTTATTCGGGGGAAGTGAATGAACATTGTGATCGTAGCTCATGATCAGAACGGCTTAATAGGGAAAGGTGATGGGCTTCCTTGGCAATTACCGGAAGATTTAAAGCTTTTCAAAAAATATACGGCGGGTCACGCAGTTGTAATGGGTAGAAAAACTTGGGAGAGCCTTCCTGAGCAGTATCGGCCTTTACCTCATAGAGTAAACATTATATTATCTCGGAGCATGAAACAAAATTTGAGGGATGATTCATTAGCTTTTGTTCTTAGAAAATGGGAGCAAGTTGAAGGAATTGTCCGAGAAATCAGCCCTGAAATGAATGTTTTTGTTATTGGCGGGGCGTCGGTTTATGATTATGTTCTCAATAAATCTGAAATCAAAGTTGACAGAATATTATTGAGTTTGGTGGATGGTGAACACGAAGGAGATATTTATTTCCCTCAGCTAGAAGGATTATGGGCTGACGCTCATGTATCCTCGCATGAAGGATTTAATCTCATTGAGAAGATCAGATATGAAACCTGTATTCCGTTGGACAATCGGTAACTGCACAGATCAAGGGATAGAAATTCTTTGGGAGTCAGTACGCCGAGCAATCCAAATTTATGAAGACACTTTTCGGTGGTATATTTTTTATAACAACTTGTCCCCCAAGCAGCTTCACATTGTTGAAACTATCGCCAAAACATTTAAAGTAAAGTTGGTTCAACAGTCTCGTCATGATTTACCCATCCCGCAGATGAGGATGGGTACTCCCAAAACCAAGGGGGTTTTTGATTGGGACGGCAACAAATGTGGTGGCACAGTTTGGAAATTATGTCCGCCTCGCATAGACCGGGATGTCCATGAAATTATTATGGACAACGACATAGTTTTTACAGAAAAAATCCCAGAAATAGATGAATTTTTAAACAGCGAACGTTGCCTTATACTCCAAGACAATTATAAGTTCTATGGGCGATTTTCAGATTCGGTAAAATATAATAAGCGTGGCCCTTATAATTCGGGCCTCATAGGAGTGCCGCCTAATTTTTATTTTGGGGATCATTTGACTGATGTGTTTTTTGCATGGTCTCAAGAGCATCGTCAGCGTGATGAAATATTAACCCAAGCAGATGAACAAGGCTTGGTCGCTGCCACTATTACAAACTTCTGTAAGTTTATTGTTATTTCCAATACAACAGTTTGTGAGTTTTTGGATACGACAACAGAACGTAAGTACGGGGGGAGAGGAATCCCCGCAGAACATGTTACAAAAAAGCACTTACCTTCTCACAATCGTTTTCTTGAGAGTATTTTTTCTCCTGAACGAAAGGGATTCCACTTTTGTCAAGCTAATCGTTTAAACAAACATTTTGCATGGGAGCTTTATAAAAACTTTCGGGAAAAAGGAGTTAGCATTCTGAAGGACTTTGGCAGTGATGAAGTTGCAAGAATTGCACACAGAGGTTACGTGGAAGGTTACTATGGTTCTTGGGACTTAGCAAGAAATTGGTCCAAGGATTATTCTGAGCGGAAACTTGCTATTGCAAAAGGCAAAAAAGTGTGATAACGTAGAGTTATCAGGAGGCATATGATGAATCTTAAAGTTAAAGTTGTAGTTTGGGCTGTTGTAATGGTTGGCATCTTTTTTGCCAATCAATTTGTTCTCCATGCGGTATCACCAGAAGTGGCAACTGATGCTGCTCTGAGCCAAATGGACGGAGTAGCTCTTCACGAGAGTGACTTTACTTTTCAAGATATGCTTAAAAACTATTTAGTTTACATCTTATATTTGGGCTGGACAGTCGGAATTTTCTGGAAAGAGATTTGGGACTGCCCTTGCCTTAAGGGAGAATAATTGAAATGAAGAAAATAGCATTAATTGCTGCTGCTATGTTTATGCTCAGTTCTGTCGGCTGTATGAAGCCTTATGATATTCCAGAGTTTGCCGAAATTGAAACTTCGGAAACAGGTTATTTGATTCCTTTGGAAGGCAATACTGGCGACCAGAAGAGATTTGATTCTGAAGCGATGTTGGAGCAACAAAAGGTTGCGGCCAAGCGTGTTCAGATTACACACAAGTGGGTTCAAACAGGCCGTCTTCCCAACAGTGGTGAGTGGATGTCTACCGTTCGTCTAGTTAAGGTGGATCGAAAGCCGATCACCAGAGAATGGACCGCCGATCAGCAGACAGGAACCGATCAGAGAAATCAAGCCATCTGGGTAGAAAGTTCTGATTCTGTTGGTTTTTCAGTTGGCTTTTCTTGTACTGCCATGATTGAAGAAAAGGATACTTCAAAGTTCTTATATCAATACACCAGCAAAGACCTTGCGGCTGTAATGGACACAGAAATTCGGGCGAAGATTCAAGAATCGGCTGCGGATAAGTGTGCCGAATATCCTCTGGATGATTTGCGAGGAAAGAAAAAGGAACTTATCGAATATGTCCGCACAGAAACTATTCCGTTTTTCGCTGAGAGAGGAATTACCATCACAGCGGTTGGGATGTTTGGTGGATTCACCTATGAGAATAAGCAAGTGCAAGATGCAATCGATAAGACCGTTCAAGATCAACAGCTAAAGGTTTCGGCTCTTGCTGAAGAAGAAGCGAAGACGATCTCGAATCGAACCCGCAAACTTGAGGCTGAAGCCGAGGCAGAAGCAGCGAGACTGGAGGCTCAAGGTGAAGCTGAAGGTATTAAGTTGGTTGCTGATGCCAAGGCATACGAAATTGAAAAGGCAACAGAGAATTTGGAATTCTATCTCAAGCTCAAAGAACTTGAGGTTGAGATGGAACGTCTGAAGAGATGGGATGGTAAATATCCGCTGTACTTCATGCAAATGGGCCGTGGCAGCAAGGATATGCCGACTATCATGATCCAGCCACCAAAAACTTCTGAAACCACTCCTGAAACCGCCGAGTAAGCCACGCAATTACTTGGCAAGAAGAAGTCCGCCAAATGGCGGACTTTTTTTGTTGGCTTGCTAAATAAGGTATGAACTTCAAGGAATTCTTCATTTTATCGGAAACTTTATCAAGCACCAGCCTTAGAGATGCTTGGCGTGACCAATCTTTTATTGGTAAGTTGGCGAAGACTCTTACTGGCCGTGCTCGGTATAGTTCCTCAGAGCATGGGCCTATTGCTTTGCCCGGTAGGTCTATTAGTAATATGCACCACTTTCTAGATGACTTAATGGGTGCTGACCCTTGGAACAAAGGAAGAATTAGCGATATATTTGACCAAATTAAGCAAAATGGTGGGGATTTAACACATGCCCAAGAGGAGTTGGGAAGTCTGATGATGAGGATTTCTAGAGGAGATTATTCTCATGAGCAAGCTGCCGAAATCACAAGACGCTTATTGCAAAGACATTTGCGTAATTCCGAGAGGAAGAGAGATACGGTCGCCAAGCCAAATTTGAGAAGTCTTACTCCTTTAGTTCATGAACCTACTACATGAACTCCTTGATAAACTAAACGAGGAAAATCTCAAGGTCGTCATCGTTGGCGATGCGATGCTTGATGAATATTATCAGGTGGAAGCTAATCGAGTTTCCCCTGAATTTCCTATTCCTGTAATGTTATCAGATGTCCCCAACCCAACCTATGTCTATCCCGGTGGTGCAGCCAATGTTGCTCTTCAATTGCGTAATTTCAGCGTAGACTCCTATCTTGTTGCTATAATTGATGCAGAATCTAGGAATGTATTTGATAAGTATGGAATTGATACAACTTATTGCGAGTGCGTATACGAAAACATCCTGCCTAGAAAAAAACGACTTTACAATGGGGAATTTCCATTATGCCGTTGGGATATAGAGCAACCCAATATGGGATTGACCGAAAAAAGATTAAAGGAAATGCAAATTGATCTTTTGAGAAGGGTAGATGAACTAAACCCAGATGTAGTAATTTTGTCTGATTATGCCAAAGGTACTTTTAAGAACACTTGGGGAGAACAAGTTGTTGGTTTAAATCCTTGTAAGAACATGTGGGTACAAGGGGATTGGATTACAATTGTTGATCCTAAAAATGATGATTTGGCTGAGTGGAAGGGTTGTACTGTATTCAAACCGAATAATCATGAAGCCAAAGCATTAACAGATTTGACTGATCATCGAGAACAGGTCAGGCATATGAAGAAGGCTTTGGGTTGCGAATCTGTTGTGGTGACCCACGGTGGAGATAAAGTTGTCGGATGTGATGAAAGTGAGTGGCTTTTTTATGGTGGGCATAGAGGTGAGGCCCGTTATCCGGTTGGGGCAGGCGATTGTTTTATTGCTACTCTAGCAATGGCCTACCCTTTCTTTTCTCCAGAGGAATCTGCTAAGATTGCTTATGAAATGGGAGCTATTTACGTAAACACGAAAGATCGATATATTGGTCCAGAGAACATTATTGAAGATCAATCTAAAATTAAGACTCCTGAAGAGCTTGCTAAAATAATAGACACTCACAGTGTTAAGTTTGGTTTTACCAATGGGTGTTATGATATTTTGCATTCCGGGCATATGGAGTTGTTGAAGTTTGCTAAGGGTAAGTGTGACAAGCTTATAGTGGCTGTAAATGGCGATGATAGTGTAAGACGACTCAAGGGTACTGGTCGGCCAGTAAAGCCGTTAGAACAGCGTATGAGAGTCTTAGAGGGTATGGGATCAGTTGATTATGTAACTCATTTTGATGAAGATACGCCATTGGAAGTCATTAAGGCGATTAAGCCGCATTGTATTGTAAAAGGAGCCGACTATGAAAAGGAGAAAGTGGTGGGCTATAATGAGGTAAAGGGCAAAGTTTACCTCTGCCCTTTATTTGATAATCAAAGTACCTCTAATTATGTGAATCAGTCATGATCGTGTGTGGGGCAAACACATTTGCCATCGCTACACTTACAGTCATCACAACTACAGTCTTTACAGTTGCAACAACTGCTTTCCTGTATAGCACATGGTCCATCGCATCCGATTGTGGCGAAAACCATACAGAATGCAAATAGACAAGCTAAAATATTCTTCATAATAAACTCCTTTTATTGTTGAAGGGTGATACTATTATATACGGTTATGTTGATAAATAAGCAGGTAAAGAAGAAACACGACGGAAAGTGTTATTTTTGTAGCGAGGCAGATTATGATCTTTTGGACGTGCATAGAATCCGTGAGGGTGCCAATGGTGGTAAATACACGGAACACAACACAATCACCGTATGCAGTAACTGCCATAGAAAAATCCACGCCGACAAAATTCAGATTCACGGGCGATACCTCTCAACATCAGGTCGCTATGTCTTACACTGCACAAACGAAGATGGGGAAGAAGTCTGGATATAAATTGGATGTCCTAGCCTAAATAAAGGTATGAAGACTTTTGAACAATGGCTGGCAGAACTTGTAATGACAGGCGGGGAAGGGAAACCTCAGCCCCCAGCAGCCCAAAAAGTGGCTACTGTTAATGCCAAAAATGTTGCTGCCAAAGCTCTTCAATCGACACCCCAAATAGCTTCCAAAATAGCAGGCGGTGGGGCTGGTGCTAAACAAGCTAAGGTGAAATTAGCCGCAGATGTGGGTGCTGATTTAACAAAAACGGCTGGGAATGATGTTGATCCTACAAAAGCTGCTCTCAGTGCGGTGGGCCAACTACAGACAGATATTGAAGACACCATTGATGAACCTGCCATGATGAAGAAGAGGATGAAGAAATGATGACATTTGCAGAATTTCTTGATCTTCAAAAAGTTAAAGCTGCCAGTGGTTTTCACAAAGGGTTGGGGGCCAAGGATCACAAAGTAGGCCGAGACGACAGAGGCGGCAACCACAAGAAGAACATTTTTCAAAGTCCTTATCAGAGTCCTCAATTACATCTTGGGCCTCAACATCTTTCTATTGATGGGCCTGTGAATCCGACCGGCAATACTCCTATAAGGGTGGGTAAGATCAAAGTTACTCGATCAAAGTTACCTACCGAATTGTCTAAAGGAGCGAAAGCTGTATAGTGTCTTACACTCTCTACAACAAAAGAAACAATGAAAAATTAACACATCCCAAGGTAGGGCTGTGGTTTGCCAACACTATTGAAGAAGCCCAAGAGATGCAAGACGCTTGTCACGAGTATTTGAGAGCATCTCATCTTGAGTGGATGGTTGAAAACATTATAATTGTAGATGCCGAGGATGAAGATACTGGGTGCGTTAAGCCGGTGGGAGAAAATAATGAAAAATAGATGGATGCAAAAAATAAAGAGTGGGTTTCCAAAAGATGATGAATACTCGCTCCACCAGTTATCTGGCGAATGTTCTGATTTATCAATTTTTTATACAAATGGATTTGTACAAAATGAAAAATTAGAATGGAAAGATGTTGGACGTTGTTATATGGCACAACTTGCAAATGATAAAATACTTCCTGAAACAGTTGTTATAAGACTTGATGGGGAACGGTATGTAGATAGAATTAGTCCATATTGTCAAAATACAGGAATCTTTAAAGATTCCACTATAAGTGTGTGTTACAGTAAGGGGTTTTTATTGTGCAAAAAAGAAAATATATTTGAATTTATTGATTATGAGTTCTCATTAGATTAAGTTCAGACTTAACCTTCTTAAAGACACCATCCCAATCGTCAGGATAATCTTGTCTAAATAACCTAACACTTGGATACCAAATAGTCTTTTCTCCGCTTAATCCCCACCGCCAATCTGGGTTAAATGGTATAACTGCCCAAGCAGTTTTATTCATAGCTCCCGCTAAATGCAATAAAGCTGTATCTACTGTAATGATTAAATCCATAGCATTAACAGCTTCTCCCAAGTCTTGGAAGTCGTTAATTTTATCCCCTAAATCTATAATCTCATCTAAATGTCCCCTTAAAGAATTGTGAAGGTTGTAGATTTGAGTATTTTTGTCAAAAAGTTGTCTAAACCAATTGGGGCTTATTGATCTAATAGGGTCGTTTTGACTAGCGGGGTTTCCTTTCCAAATTACGCCTATTTTGAATTTATCAGTCTCAGGTAACTCCATTATTTCGTCGATATACACGTATTTATCTATTTCGAGTGGTTCCCAATGTTTAAACAAACGAGACAAGCTCATTTGGGGGATATGGTAATCGCAATCAATAGGACTGTCGGTGGTGACGTGTTCCTTCAAAATTACCTCATCCACGAAATCGTAGCTTTCAAAGATGGGTTTGAGGGCCGCAGCACAGTTGGCAATGACGTAACAGTCGTATTTCCCCTTGATTAGAGGGATATAGCGGCTGAAATTGATTTGATCTCCGAGACCTTGTTCACAAAAAACCGTTATTTTTTTGCCGTCCAGAGAGTCGATTCCGTTCCATTTTTGCTTCGGATTGAAAATTCTCTTGTAAGCGATCATTTGATCGAAATGAAATAGCCGGTCTTCATACAGTCGCCAAAGCGTTTCGTATTTTTTAAGCTCAAAATTGCAATAAATTTGGTTAATAAAGGCAGAACGTAGGTCAGGTTTAAGTTTATATGCCTCTCCAAAGTGGGCTAAAGCACCTTCAACATCTTTTCTGGCAATGCAATACATTCCCTTTTCATGATGATCTTGTGCGACTTCATCCCGCTCTGTATAGTACGCTTGTTGGAAGGCTCGTTGGATTTGCCTTAAAATAACTTCGGCTGATTCATATTGCTCTTCTTCGTGAAAGTTGATACAAGTTTGAAGTGCGTCACTTATTATTTCTCTTGGACTCTTTGGCATAGCATAAAAGAGTTTTTTGCTTAAAAAATTTACAAGAGAAAAGCACCTTGATCCGAGTCATCTTTTTGTTTAAAGTTAATGGAACACAAACCTAATCTTCCGAGGAAAAGGAAAAACGATGGAAACCGCAACACCAGCCACAACTATTAATCGCTTACAGGCCCTTTCCAAGAAATATGATATTAAGCAATATCAGGTTCTTAACGAGGAGATGACGTTCAGCGATTATCTGAACACATGTTATGAAAACCCTCACTTGGCTCGAAATGCCTTCCAGATGGTTTATGACATGATCATGAGTCATGGTTGTGATGATTTCGAGCGTTTTCGTAAGAAATTCCGTCATCACAATTTCTTCGACTCCGCTGGTAAGTTTCCCATTTATGGGTTGGAACCAACCTTAAACGAGTTGGTTAACTTTTTCCGCTCAGCAGCCGGGCATCACGGAACACAGAAGAGAGTTCTGTTGCTCCACGGTCCTGTTGGTTCTTCAAAGTCCACGATTTGCGACATTTTGAAGAATGGGTTGCAGGATTATTCCCGTACCGATGCAGGAGCATGGTACACCTACATGTGGAAAGACCTTCCGACCGAAGGTGAAGAGGCGGTTTATACATCGAGTACGTGTGAGTGCCCGATGAATGAAGACCCTCTTCGTTTGATCCCAGAGAGTATGCGACAAGGGGTCATGGAAGATTTGACCCAACGCATGCTTGACAGATTGCCCGAAGATCAGCGAGCAGGGCAATACCACTTGCGAAGCGAAGAAGGTGTGTGCCCGCTTTGTCGTGACTTTATGAAGCGACTGCTTCGGGTCCACAATGGTGATTGGCACAAAGTCATGGCCAATCACATTGTCGTCAATCGCAAGGTCTTCAGTGAATTTGACCGTATCGGCATTGGAACCTTCCAGCCGAAGGACGAGAAGAATCAAGACTCGACTGAATTGACAGGCGATATTGATTACGCCCGCATCAGTAAGTTCGGCAAAGACTCTGACGCTCGTGCGTTCAGCTTCGACGGTGAATTCTGTATTGCCAATCGTGGTATTTGCGAATTCATTGAAATGCTGAAACTCGCCAAGGAATTTCTTTATGACTTGCTTGGTGCAACTCAAGAGCACCACGTTAAGCCGAAGAAGTTCAGTCAAATCTACATTGACGAAGTTCTGATTGCTCACACCAACAACCCGGAGTACGAGAAATTGTGTGCCGACCAGACAATGGAAGCTTTGAGGGATCGAACATTTAAGATCGACGTTCCTTATCTGCTTCGCTGGCGAGATGAGCAGAAGATTTACGATCACGATTACAATGCTGAGCGTATTAGTCAGCACATCGCCCCTCACACCCTTGAGATTGCGGCATTTTTCGCCGTGGCAACAAGGTTGAAGGATGACCCTGACAGCAAGTTAAGCTTGCGAGATAAGGTCAAACTTTATGATGGCCGATCCTTGCCGAATTGGACGGAAGATTCGGTTAAGGAACTGATGGACAAGACACCTGACGAAGGAATGAAATACGGTGTCAGTGCTCGATATATACAAGACAAGATATCTCTGGCACTGTCGAAGAATCCGAGTTACATCAATTTCTTCATGGTGTTGAACGAGATCAAAGAAGGGATAGGTAAATCCGCTTTGATTACAAACAAAGAAGAACAAGCACATTATGCAGAATGTGCAGAGTTGGCAATTAAAGAGTTGGACGACATTCTTAAGACAGAAGTCCAACGTGCATTAGTTGCAGACGAGGACGCAATCGTTCGTCTGTGTGACCGCTACATCGATAACGTCATGGCGTATATTGATGGTGTGAAGATCAAGAACCCTCTTACAGAGGCAGACGAGGAACCGGACGAAAGATTGATGAGGAGCATTGAGTCTAAGATCGATGTTCCAGAACAAGCTGCCAACGACTTCCGCCGAATGGTCCAAGGCTTCATTGGAAAGCTTGCTCGTAAGGGCGAAGTTTTCAAGTGGGACTCCAACGAGGAGTTGAAAAGAGCCTTGGAGAAGAAGGTATTTGAAGAAACTAAGGATACGATCAAGCTATCTGCACTTTCCAGTGCAGCAGGCGTGGTTGATCCCGACAATCAGAAGAAGATCGACGCAATTAAAACCCGACTGGTCAAACAGTTTGGTTACAACGAGCAAAGTGCAACCGACGTGCTCAATTACGTCAGCAGCATCTTCGCTCGTGGCGAAGTCGAGCAGTAAACTAGAAAGTCCCCACCCTATATACTTGATGATGGGGTGGGGCTTTTGTTTCTTCAGAGGTTAATTATGTTTCAATATGAACCAATAGGATTGTGGGATGCCGCAGATCAGAGCTATGTGGACAGGGCCAATGAGTTTTTGTTCAACATTCAAAGTGACGGCATATTCACAAAGCGAATCGAGGAAGATAGAAAATACTTCCGAGATATCATTAGCGGTAAACTCCGCAAAGAACTTCGACGCCTGATTAACAATGGCGGCATTGTTAAACGCCGTGGCAAAGATGGCAAGGTTATTGTCACCATCCCCCGTATCGATATTCCCCACATTGTTTTTGGAGATAATGGAGAAGGAATCGGCAGAGGGAAAGGGGATAAGGGCGATGTAATCGGGCGAGATAAAGGCGATGGTGATGGGTCTGACGCTGGCGATGAGCCGGGCGAAGGTATCCGAATTGCCATTGATCTTGAAGATGTTCTCAAGTTCTTACAGCAGGAATTGGAGTTACCTGATCTTAAACCAAAGGCGAATGAGACCTTTGAAGAGACCAAGATCAAATACAATGACATTTCTTTGACTGGGCCTGAATCTCTGCGGCATGGGCGACGGACCTATAAGCAAGCCTTAAAGAGAGCAGCCGGATCAGGAGAGTTGGGGAAACTTCATAATATCCCCGGCATGGCTGTTCCAATGCCAATCGTAGAAGTCATTAATTCTGACAAACGGTATCGACAATATACCGAGATCAGAATCCCAAGCTCCAATGCTGTGATCTTTTTCGCACGAGACTGGTCTGGCTCAATGGATGCTTGGAGATGCGATTGTGTTTCTGACGTGTGTTGGTGGATTGATTGTTGGATTCGTCGCTTTTACAAGCGAGTTGAGCGTTGTTGGATTGGTCACGACACAGATGCTCAAGAGTGTGATCAAAACACTTTTTACAATTATCGATATGGTGGTGGAACCAAGTGCTCCTCAGCAATGCGGTTTATTGAAAAGCAACTGCACAATCGATTTAAGCCACAAACTTGGAACATTTACATATTCTACTTCACCGATGGGGAGAATTGGGGGAACGACAACGAATCGTTTTTCAACGTTATCGAAAAGGATTTTACTCCTGAAATTGTCAACATGATTGGGATTACCCAAGTAATGTCTTGGCATTATAATCGTTCTGTGAAAGGCTACGTTGATAGTCACTTGACTAAAGCAATGACCAATGTCCGAACGGTTAGCATTGGTCCAGAAGAAAGCCCAGATGGTTGGGGAGGTTATGGCGGGCAACTCGATGAGGAGACCCGCAATAAAGAGATCATGAAAGCTATCAAGGTTTTGCTGGGCAAGGGTGCCAAGTCTAAGGTTGAATCAGAGGCGGCTGGAGTTGGAGCATAAATATGTCAAAAATGTTACAAGGCACGCCGATTCTTCATGGGGATAACACAATTCCGGGTGTTCCTATTCCCAGAGAAATACAGGAGTTGATGCCAACGATTGTTGAAGAGCTTGATAAATGGGGGTTGGATTATTACCCCCCAATTATCGAGATGCTTGAATATGATCAAATGTCAGAAGTCGCAGCATATGGTGGCTTCCCTGTTCGTTATCCTCACTGGAAGTGGGGAATGGAATATGACGAATTGGCTCGTGGCTATGAGTTTGGGTATAGCAAGATTTACGAAATGGTGGTCAACACCAGCCCGTATTGTTACATCTATTGCCTTCACTCTAACGACCTTATTGATAATGTCACCGTTATCATCCATGCCTTGGGTCACTCTGACTTCTTCAAGAACAATATTTTCTTTGAGCCAACTGATGGCAACATGATGAATCAACTGGCCGACAACGGGGCCAGAATTCGCAAGTACATGGCTCGTTGGGGCAAAGATCGAGTTACCAAATTCATCGATCACGTTCTTAGAATCTCCACGCTTATTGACCCCTTCAAGGCTTGGGATAGCAGAAAGATCAATGAAGTGGTGGTGAGAGACACACGAGAGGTTCATCACCCTCGACGTTTGAGGGTAGACTCTCCTTACATGGAAGATTGGATTAACACCAAAGAATGGTTGGAAGCTGAGAAAGAAAGAATCAGCAAAGCAGACATCCGAAGTCAATTAGATATCTTTGGCAAGCCTGTCAGGGATATCTTTGGTTTCATCAAAGACTATGCCGACTTTAAGCCGTGGCAGCAAGACATTATCTCCATCCTTTATGATGAGACAATGTACTTCTCTCCTCAAGGTGCCACCAAGATGCTCAACGAAGGTTGGGCGAGTATGGTTGATTACAAGCTTGGGGCCTGTGAGGGTTTGGTTGCTCTTGGCCAAAAAGCCAAAGACATGGGCATCATTCATTACGCCAAACACAAAATGGGTGTCTTAGGTGGCAAATATTCCCAGAATCCTTATAAGCTCGGCTTCGAGCTTCTGTCTGATATTGAAGAGCGTTGGGACAAAGGAATGTTTGGCCCAGAGTGGGAAGAATGCGACGACATTAAGCGACGTGAAGATTGGGACAAGAAGCTTGGCCTTGGCAAGAAAAAGATTTTTGAGGTTCGAGCCAACTACAACGACTACACCGCTTTGTTGGAATTCTTTACACCGGAATTCTGCGAAAAGATGGAGTATTATGAAACGAAGTGGTTCCCGACAGGCGAAACCAAGATTGATGGACGAGAATTTAAAGCTATTAAGTCTCGTCTTTTGCAGCGATATTTGAATCGAGGTTTGCCCGATATTCGTCTGGTTGACCCCAACCACAGGAACAATGGCTGGTTGCTGATGCAGCATTTCTGGGATGATCGTCCTTTGTATGATCCCTATTGCCGGGAGGCTATTACGTCTCTATATGCCCTCTGGGGTGACACAGTGCTACTTGAGACGAGAACAATGGACGGAGACGAGATTATCTTCGTCTGTGAAGGAGAAGACATTAAAAAGGATGTGGTTGTACTCAGCAGAGAAGAGTACGAGAGCACATTCAAGTAGGAGGAAGCAGTGGAATGGGTCAATGAAGATATTTTCAAGTTGATTGTTATTAGCGTAGCTTTTGTTTTCTTTTATTTGAAAGCAAAAGCAGGGAATATTGCCCCTTTGAATCGTTTTTTAATCAGTGCCGGATTACTTTTGCTTTTTTCTGCTGCGTTTTTGGACTTTACCGATGGGTTAGAGGCGTTTCAAAACACGCCTATTTTAGGGCGATCTGACCCTTGGCATGATATTCTTGAGGATCAAGTGTTTGATACACCAGGACTTGTTCTTTTACTTTGGGGTTCATTCAGAGAAATGAAGTTGTAATAGAACGTTAATAAGACGGTTTCCTGAGAGACCCGGCTTCCCGATCAGCAAAAGGGGAGTTGGGTCTTTCTTTTATGATGGCCTGCCCATGCTCGGATCAGCCATTCTTGGCGGCTGTTCATCCTTGAGTTTTTCTGCCATTTCGGGGTTAATTTGCTGGTTTAACGGCACTCCTTGGCTTTGATCCCCGACTTGAGGTTGCTGAATCTTTCTCCCATCAGCTTCTGCCATTAATTTTTCCATTTTTTCTTTGAATTCTTCGAAGGTTTTATTAAGTTCCTTCTCCAATCCAAAGAACTTTTTGGACTTAGAAACCCGTGTTACTAATCTATTTAAGGCACGAAGGTGGTTTCCCAAGGCATGGATATTATCCGTGGCCTCGTGGTCCGCATTTCGTGGGTCATTATGGTGGTCTTCTTTGGGAGAGTCAGAATGTTTATCAAATACGGGATTATCGATTTGATTGGGCATTCCCATGTCCCTCTTCCAACTGGATTCAAACCAATATTTAAATGTAGTATCCGTCATACCAGTATATACCTACAGTCACATACTTTTTGAGGTAACTTTATGCAACCAAAAAAATTAGACAAAAGGAAAAAAGAGGAATTGTCTTATGTTTTGTCTGATCTTCATTCATATAATGTGAATTTGGGGTCAAGGGAGATTTATTTGCATGGGGCAAAAGGCGAAACGGAAGAACCGGGCGTGGATTATAGAATGGCAACCACATTCATCAAAAATGTGCATCTTTTGAACAATGAGGCGAAGTCAAACATACTTGTTCATATGCATTCTATTGGAGGTTGTTGGGATAATGGAATGGCGATCTTTAACGTCATAGAAACTTCCTCTTCTCCCATAACCATTGTTTCATATTCTCAAGCGTCATCGATGACAGGGATCATCCTTCAGTCGGCCAAAAAGAGAATTATGATGCCAGATTGTCATTTCCTAATGCACCACGGTTCATTAGGATTAGAAGGTACTCACCAAGCAGTTGTAGCTGCTGTGGACCGGGACAAGCGTGCTGTGAAGCGAATGTTGGAAATCTTTGCTTTAAGGATGATAAACGGACCTTATTTCAAAGATAGAGATAAATCGCTAAGTTATGTTACCAATTGGCTCGATAAAAAGATTAAAGAGAAAGAAGATTGGTATATGGATGCACAAGAAGCTGTTGACTTGGGGTTGGCAGATGGTATACTAGGAGAAAGAGGATTTAAAGATTTGACGGCAATAAGGAAATGACTAAAAGAATTTTAAATACGATTGAAGACTTAGTTGCAAGTTTTATGTACTACGACAGAAGGGGAGATGAAGAGTTTGGGCTAAAAGAGCTTGAAGAAGCCAAAAAACATATCACCCCTGAAGAGCTTGCGGAAAAATTTCTTCAAGAGTTAAAAGAGGTATGGTGATATATGAAAGATTTAGATTTTGTATTAAGTGACAGGTTTTTTGAATACAGTGAACAAATGAAGGCTGTTCATGAAGAACTTAAAGTTCATGAAGCAGAGCTAAAAGATTTTTACAAGGCTCACAAAGAAAAGACCTCTGTCTTAAAAGAAGAAGCTGCTGAGATACAAGCAGAATGGGAAACTTATAAAGCAGATGCCGAAGAGGGTGAGGCTGAATGACTCCTACTCTAGCATGGGCAGTGGTTATTGGGGCGGTTGTGGGCTGGATTGCGGGATCAATATGCATTGCTATAAACAAAAGTATATTTGATGACGATTAGGGTTGCTACATTAACCAATGCCTCGTAGAATGTTAACATGAAACACGAAATTTGCGGGATGGAACATCTCCATCTACATACAGACTTTTCACTGTTAGATGGTTTTGGGACAGTAGAAGAATATGCAAAACGCATTCCTGAGATAAACCAGCAGTATTTCTGCATCACAGATCACGGCATGATGTCGGCGGTCCCTACTCAAATCAGAGAGTGTGAAAAACACAACATAGAACCTATTTTTGGCTGTGAACTTTATGTGAACCCTCTTCAGAGACAGTTCGAATCAGACACTGAACGAACAGCTTATCGTAAGGATTTGAGCGAAGAAGATCAGAAGGCTTTTGGTCTAGGTTCACACCTTCTAGCAATTGTCATATCGGAAGAAGGTTATAGGAACCTTGTTCGATTGACTTCTTGGGGTTGGTTGTATGGTAAGTACAGAGGTAAGCCCAGAGTAAACCACGAACAACTTATCAAGTATAAAGAGGGTATAATCTTTACTTCATGTTGTTACAACAGCGAGGTAGGTCGAGCATTTGATAAGTTTGGGGCAGAAGCAGCGGAAGAAAAGCTTTGTAGGTACATGGATATGTTCGGGGAGAATTATCTCCTTGAAATAATGATGTTGAACTTTATCAAGCAACCTGCTTATAACGAGTTCATCATTAAGATGCACGAGAAGTACCACAGGGACATTATTTTGACGCAAGATTGTCATTACTGTCATCGGGAACATTCTCACAATCAACGATTAATGTTGATGATTCAAACAGGCCGTACCCTTCAAGACATTAAAGACGCACAACTTGCAGGCGACACCAAGGATTTCTTTGAGTTACAGGATGAAAATTTATGGTTGAAATCTGAAGATGAACTTAATTTCATGTGGGAAGATAAGTACAGCAACATCATAGACTATGAGGTTTTCAAAGCGGCGAAGAGAAAGACAGTAGAAATTGCACGGTTGGCCGCTGGCGTGAAATTGGATCGATCTATCAAACTCCCAATAGTTCCTGATGCAGATGAGGATTTGAAAGAGAAAGTCATGCAGGGTTTCAAATGGAGAGGTCTGCCAACTCACTCAAGATACCTTGACAGAATTAAGAGAGAGTATAAGCTAATTTGCAACAAGGAATTCAGCAGCTATTTTTTGATTCAAAAGATGATGATCGACGAGGCTCGTCGCATATGTCCTCAGCTTTTGGGTTGGGGCGATGGCTCTGAGGCTGTGGGGCCGGGCAGAGGAAGTGCAGTGGGGTCTTTGATTTGTTATTGCCTTGGCATTACGGATGTTGACCCAATTAGAGAAGACTTAATTTTTGAGAGATTTTTGAGTGAGGCTCGTGGTGGCAAATCAATGAAATTGCGATTTGCGGCTAAACCCATACAAGCAATGGCGGACCAAGATCACATTGAGGAAATGGGATATGAGGGTTCTAATTTGCCGTCTGAAAGTCTTCCGGCAACTAAGGCTTATGAGGAAACGCACAATGGATGATGTTAGAAACGAGGGCACAGACATAGCGACCATTTTAATGTCCGAAGCTGATAAGTTGCCACAAGAACTAATTGATGATGAAGAAGATATAAGAATACCTGAGTATATGAAAGATCGGAGAGACCCGGTGGATATTATGTTAGATGAAATGAGAGAGCAAACACAGGTGCTTAAATCTATAAATAAACAGCTTGTCTATGTGGTAACTTTCCTTGCAATGTTGGCCACATTAACGACAGCAGTGGCAGTTTTTTTAAGCCTTTTGGTGAACCAAGGCTGGTGATCCCAAATCTTTGGGTGTCCGAGATTTTGTAAACCTTGCTTTCCACTGCCCCAAGTTATTGTTTTTTCTGTTATAAGACGATCCCATGCTTTTCATGTGCATGTGGAGCCATCTAAGGGCATGCCCCATTCTCTGGTGTTCTTTTGGATGAAGGTCTTCAAAAGACTTTTCCATTTCTGCCCAATCATTGGGACGCATATGCATAACATCATCACGAATATCTCCGTGAGCGTCCAGAAGTTGTATGCGATCTCTCGCTTTAGGGTGAGCCGCTAAATCTCCTATGAATTCTTTGACGGCTTGTGATTTGCCTCCTCTGGCATTTACCCTATCATTAATGAAACCTTTGAAGTCGGATAATTGAGGCATCTCAGGCTGCTCAGGGGAGTTGAGCATTTGCATGATACGGCTCATATCAATGTCTTCTTTCCATTTGTGATAGCTTATCATTAGTACCCCACACTCATATTTTTAGCAAAGTTGTCGTTAATTTTCCTTTTGCCATTTATGGTTCGCCATTCTTTAATGACGGGTTCGACTATTTCTTCTACGAGAACATCATCCTCAGTAGGAGAAGCCTCAACGCTTTCGTTAAGGCTTTCTTCCCACACGAGTTTGTGCCATGCTAATACAGCAGGGCATTTTTCACGGATGTGTTGCTCATAAGATTTCATTTTTTAATACATGCCCATTGCTTTTTTCAAATTGGCTAATGCGGGTGGCACGTCTGGGTGTTCTTCCCCTTCTTCATCGCCCAAATCCATTGGGGGACCATCTTCGCCTTCTTCTTCATCATCCATGTCGTCCATATCGCCATGATCATCATCTTCATCGTCCAAATCCATTGGGGGATGATCTTCTTCCCCTTCATCATCATCTTCAAGAGGGCCTTCGTCGCCATCGCCAAGATCATCTTCGGGGATATTCTTGTGCATGGGGCTTCCAACCATTTCAGCTAGACGGATAGAACGAACGAGTTTCTTGGAGAACTCTTCATCGCCAGCCAAAGCTTTAGCTAGTTCAGAGTAAAGTTCTGGATGATTGGTAAGTTCAGAGATGAGAGCAGCCATGCCATCATTTCTCTTAACTTCACGAACAAATGATTCCATAAATTTCTGATTAGCAGCAATCATGAAACGAGTTGTTCGGAATAGTTCGTGAGGAGCAGGAATAAATGCTCCGTGCGGTGTCGAAATGGCAGGAATTTCTTTTACATCATCGCTGATCAAATGTTGTTCCGAGACATACGAAGCGAATTCGACCATATCCATGCCTTCAGTGGCTTTGATGAATTTGTCGGTGTCTTTTTTGAATTCGGTTTTGGGTTCCCACTTAAGGTCGGAATTTTCCTTGCCCCAATCCCCGCTCATTTTACCTTTAGCCTCATACTTCATGCCTTTTTTCTTGCCTTTGCCTGAGACTTTGCCACCCTCTTTATCGGTGGTTAAATTGTTTTCTGCGTCAGGGGCATTCTTATACGCCTTTTTTGAGCCTTCTACTTTATGCTTCGTAGTGACTTCAGGCTTTGGAATACTGCCCTTTGCATTCAAATATTCATCAAATTTTGTGAAAGCCATATCATCTCCCCATAATGTTTACTTTATGTATTATTCAGCAGGCAGGATTAGTGCCATAATAGGATAAATCAAGAGAGGTGCTCCAAAAAATAAAGTAGCAACGACAAATCCCAATCTGACGATGCTGACATCCAAGCTAAAGTGCTTGGCTAAGCCGGAACAGACTCCGCAAAACATAGCGTTGTTCATATCTCTTTTCATAAGTCCTCCTCATATATGTATGTTTGAAACTACAAATTGTAACTACATTAGTTGCATGGTCGATTATAAGAAAGTGGGGGAAACACATAAAGCTCAACTAAGGCGTTTAAGAGAAGGCTGGTTTGATAAGTACGCACCAGAGGCCAAAACGGGGTTAGATATCGGTTGTGGCCATGATTGTTTAAACAATTCATTTCGCAAGTTTGACCAGCAATTTGGGGATGGAGATGCCCAATTTCTAGAAGAAGTGGAGAACAATTCGTATCACACAGTTTATGCAAGCCATATTTTGGAGCACATGGTTGATCCTGTGAAAGCAATATCCCGCTGGTATGAGGTTGTGGAACCGGGTGGCCACCTGATTATTTGCGTACCTCACAGACATTTGTATGAGAGAAAAAATGAACTCCCCAGTAGGTGGAATCAGGACCATAAACATTACTTTTTGCCAGAAACTGAAGAGCCACCTTGTACATTGAGCTTCAAGAAGGTAATATTGGAAGCGATTCCTGGTGCTGATATTGTGGAATTCAGGACTTTGAATGAAGGTTACGAGAATGGCCTTGAATGGTATCAGGTTGAGGCAACTCCTTCTCCTGATGCTCCAGAGGGCACCAAGCCGATCAGCGATTTGGTGAGCGTTCAGGCCCATCCAAAGGGAGAATACAGCCTTGAGGCGATAATTCTCAAAAAAAGGGTTTGACTTTTTCCGATATTTTCGTATAACTACATTACCTGACCAAAGCTTAGCCACAATTGTGGAACCGAGCCGAGCGTACAGGAGTCCTAAGAATGGGCGGGAAATGATCGAGGTGAGGTTTTGTCCAGTTCGCCTAGCATCGGCTTCCCACGGCAAACTCAATTTTTAGGTAAAAAACTGGTCTTTTACCCATTTTGGGGGTGAAATGGCATCGATTGGCTATTGATAGGAGATGGTTGCGATTCGTGGTTGATCAGATGGCCACGTAAAAATCTGATCGAACATTTATTTGTCGAAACACGACAACCTCTTCGCATGGCTGCGTAAGCAGTGACGGGCACAGCCCCGTCCGAAGCTCAGACGATGGACGCCTGATACATCCGACGAGTATTGCCTTCAGGCTGGTTTCTGACGCCGACTGTTGATAGGCTGATGAAATAAGACTCAAATTCAACTGGCTGTTAAGAAGCCGTGTCCTTTTGGGCGTCGAGACAGTGAGATCAAATCAAGGAATATAATCGTAGATGCCGCTTTGACAGTAGAGCAAGACCGGGATTCGACTTCCCGCACCTCCACTAAGTCCCATCCATTCCACGGATGGGATTTTTTTATGGACCAACGCTCTATTAAGGAATGGAAGCAACAGTAAAATTAATCTGTGAGATTTGTGGTGAGCAATTTCATAGAAGAAAAACAGAATATAATCGAAATATTAAAAGAGGCTTAAATCGTAATTTTTGTTCTAGGCAATGTTGTGGTAAAGGGAATATTGGCAATATCCCCAAAGACTCTATAAAATGGGATCATCTTAACCCTAGCAATAGAAAAGATGAGTTCTCTCCCTTTCGTTGGCATTATAGAAATGCTAAGCGAAGAGGGCATGAGTTTAATTTAACTCTTGAATATCTCAAAGAACTTTGGTATAAACAAGATGGAAAATGTCCTTACACAAATTGGAAATTAAAAAACATGAAGAATTTGAGTACATCTAGTCAATTGCCTATTACTCCCGATAGGGCAAGTCTTGATCGCATAGATTCTTCAAAAGGTTACGTTAAGGGCAATGTTCAATTTGTGTGTTACATGGCTCAATGTGCTAAAATGCAATTTAGTTCTGAAGATGTTAAATTGTTTGCAGAGGCAGTTATCAATAATGAAAAATAGATTTATTCCGTATGATATATGGAAATCAAAAATTCATAGCGAATCTAAATATACTTCTAAACAAAAATATCGTCTTTATCTTGAAACAGATGTTTGGAAGAGTTTGTCGCAGGAACGCTTAAAAGTAGATGATTATCGTTGTCGCATGTGTAATAGAGATGCTGAGTGTGTTCATCATAGGGTTTATCCGAAAGTTTTGGGGGAAGAAACAATTAATGATCTTACCAGTCTTTGCAATACCTGCCACAAGAATTTTCATAAGCCTCCCTGCTTAGATGATTTAAAGAATCAACCGTTAAGTGGAAGATGCCCTTTGTGTGAAAGAAGAATTACTAAGTTGAATCCTCACTCTATGTGTTCTGCTAAGGTGGCTGTGCTAAAACACATCAAATATCTCGAAAATATAGGATACAATCAAGTTAAGACTTTAAATGGAAGCAAAGGATTCAAAACTACCGATGGTAAAGAACATGAAGCAATTAAAGAATCTAGGGTCCACACTCAAAGACTCAAATATTTTGGCCTATTGGATCATGAGCCGGGCAGAAAAAAAGGTGGTTATTCCATTAATTTGGCTGGCAATCAGTTTCTTGAAGGATTTTTAAAGGTTCCCAATGTAATTTGGTGTCGTGATGGAGAAGTTGTGAAAAAATCTAAAGAGTTAGTGGGAGTTGAAGACGTATTGGGAGTGATATTGGGAGAATCGCATTGGGATGCTTATGCTAATATCACCAAGCATAAGTATGAATTAAAATAGTCTTTTTCTATATACCTTTATGGGTAATCGACCAAATGCGAATACGATGAAAGCTATTGTGGACATGGCCCACGCTCTGTCAGGTTCTTTCAAGAGATATTCTATCTCCACCAGACAAAAGGCATGGAAAAGCCTATCTTCATCCAAAGGCGATAAAGAGGTTGCCAAGCTTATAAGAAACCCCAATCGTCCTATCAATACATTTCAACAACTAGCGTTTAGAGAATGGTTGGAAGTTGACTCTACTAATGCATGAAAAAACTGCTGGTTGCGTCTATTTATACGCCTACTTCTAAAGTAAATGGCTGGTTCGACACCCAAAGAAAATTCCTTGATTTGACTACTGAGGATTACGACTTTGGGGTTTTTTGTAATATGCTCACGAAACCGGAAGATTTTCCGGGTGCCATTATTGTAGGGCAACAAACTCATGAAGAGTTAAAAAAACACTTTACAAATGGTGACTATCAGCCTGATGATGAAGAATTAGGGTTAGCCAGTAGCAAATATCACTATGATATTCGGGTTGCTTATTTTAAGGTAATGGAGTATTTTAAAGAACATGCTGATGAATATGAAAATTTCCTCTTAATAGATTCTGATATTTTCCCAGTTCATCCTCATTGGCAGACTATGCTAACAAAAAGAATGGAGATGACGAATCGTTGGTATGCTGCTCTCTTAAGGGCAGAAACTTTTGAGACGTACCCTTGGTTGGGGTTATTTTACATAAGAGGCCAATATATCCACGAGGATATCGCTGATTGGTTCCCAAGGGAATATCAGAACTCTTGGGGAAGGACAATGAGAGAGTTTGGCACCTGTAGGAATAAGACTCATCAAGATGGGAGTTCTATATGGTATCCCTTGCTTAGAAGTAATGTTATAAATTTACACCCAGTTAGATTTGGTATTTACAATCATTTTTTCTATCACCACATGAAAGGGTCGTGGGATAAGAATGATCCTAATTTTCATTCAGAGTTTACTGTGAATTCTGTTCCAGAGCTTTATGGTTATTATGATCATTACATGAGTAGAGAAAGCCATGCCATGATAGCAGAGCATTGTCATAAAAGGTTATTGGCTGAGCCAGAGAGTTTTATATGTCAGCTTATGGGGGTTGATCCAAATGAGTGGTTCAATCAAGAAAATATAAATGTAGAGAGAAGCGAAAGTGGATAATATACCGTTATTTAAGGTTTTTATGTCCGAAGACGTATTGGAGCCGGTAAATGAGCTTTTAATGTCGGGTTACATTGGGCAAGGAGATAAAGTAGAGCAATTTGAAAAACTGTTGGGAAACTTTATTGGTAATCCTCATGTAAACACTGTCAACAGTGCAACGTCTGGATTACATTTGGCTTTAAGAATGGTTAGTGGTGGAGATACAGAAGTTCTGACTACTCCGATGACTTGCACTGCGACTAATGTTCCTATTTTGGGGAACGGTCTGAAAATCAAATGGGTAGATGTAGACCTTAACACATGCAATATGGACTTAGACGATTTAGAAAGAAAATTAAGTCCTACTACAAAAGCTATAATGATTGTACATTGGGGAGGATATCCATTAGACTTAGATCGCCTTAAATCAATTCAAGATAAGTGTTTTAATCTATATGGTTATCACATTCCTGTAATTGAGGATTGTGCCCATGCGTGGGGTTCGACTTACAAAGGGAAGAGATTAGGAAATCATGGGAATACATGTGTTTACAGTTTTCAAGCCATTAAGCATTTTACCACTGTAGATGGCGGGTGTATTTTTCACCCACACAAATTTCAATGGGAGAGAGGAAAATTGTTAAGATGGTACGGGTTAGATCGTACCAAAAGTGCAAATTATCGATGTGAGCAAAACATTGGCGAATGGGGATACAAATTCCACATGAATGATTTGAATGCTACCATCGGGATTTACAACTTGCTTCACGCCGAGCATCTGGTGGAGCAGAATCAGTCAAACGCAAGCTATTATAATTTTGCCTTACAAAATGTTCATGGGGTAAAACTCATGGAAAATGAGGAGGATCGGAAATCAGCCGCTTGGATTTACACAATTAGGGTCAAGAACAGAGATAACTTTGTGAAGATGATGACAGACAAAGGAATCGCCGTCAGTAGGGTCCACAATCGGAATGATGAACATGATTGTATGAAACCATTTCAATGTGCCCTTCCTAATTTAGACGAATTGTGCAAAGATATGATTTGCATTCCTTGTGGATGGTGGGTCACCAAAGAAAAGCGTGAATATATCGTGGATTGCATTAAATCGGGTTGGTAAATTAACCATTTAGGAAAATATATGTCAAGTAAAGATAATGTTGAATTGAATAAAATTTTGAAGGCTGCTAGTCAATCTGTTCCCCCTCCTTCGCAAAAGACTCGTCCAAGGTCTGGATATGATGATGGATGGGATGAAGACGACATGATCAAGGCAGGGTTAACGCAGTGGTCAACAAGTGATGGCAAGGTATTTTTCCCTACTTCGAGAACTGCTCAGGAACTTACCCCTGGTGTTTATGAAGTTAGAATGAATCCTTCTCAAGGCTTGTATTTTCAGAAGGTGCCAACCAAAGCAGAAAGCCTTCTGAAATTTCCCGACAGCAACTCAGACAAGGTTATCAGCGAGATTGAAAAGTTTTGGGCTAGAGAGAATCTTTTCAATCACTACGGATTAGCTTACAAGCGAGGAATTATTCTCTGGGGACCACCCGGCACTGGCAAAAGCTGCACAATTCAATTGGTGTGCAAAGATGTTATTGAAAGGGGTGGAATTGTAATTAAGTTTGGAGTTCCTGATCTTTTCAAAGAAGGCATCCGCTACTTCAGAGAGATTCAATCTGATACCCCTTGCGTAGTGTTGATGGAAGATATTGATTCAACCTTAGAGATTTACAATGAGTCTGAGGTTTTGAATATTTTGGATGGTGTGGATGAATGTACCAAGACCGTGTTCTTGGCAACTACCAATTATCCTGCAACCCTTGGCGAACGGATCATGAATCGACCATCTCGATTCGACAAGAGATTCAAGATCGGCTTCCCAACTAAGGAAGCACGCAGACTTTATTTTGAGTACCTCATTCAAAATAACGAAAAAGATGATGAGTCAGTTCCTGAAAGTGTGAAGGATATGAAGATCGATATCGATAAGTGGGTTCAGGACACCAGAGGTTTTTCTGTTTCCCACCTTAAGGAACTCTTCATTGCTGTTGTCATCCTTGGGGATGATTATGATGAAGCAGTGGAAACACTTCAAACAATGATTGATGTTGGCAACGAAGTAGAGAAAGAAGATGGTGGAGGAATGGGCTTTGGGGCAGACAAAGTTGCGGAGGAGTGGTGATACTAGAGCAGAGGACCAAGCATATTGTTCTCTTAAAATACAAAACGTCAAATGATGCGGCGTTTGCATTTCTAAGATTTCAAGAGTATTACGAGTCTCCCAATCCGGCTTTTAAGGGTGGTGTTTTTACAATGGGGGAATACTACGATTGGTATTCCCAAGGAAACGGAGCAGCTACTTATTGTGAGGATTGGGGCGGGTTTAATATTCCCGACTATGTTTTGAAGCCCTTTGTGCAAGGTTTGTTTAACCCTCTAACCGGGGCAGAAAAAGAGATTGTTGAACTCTTCCGATATCGAACCGATAGGTTTTATCTTATTGGTGTTGGCGAGGACAGCGAGAAAGACAGCTTAGATCACGAAGAGTGTCACGGGCTTTACTACACTTGCGATGAGTATCGTGAAGCGGTACAAGAAATTCTCAGCCATTATGACTTGGAAGACCTTAAAAAATACTTATTAAATACAGGTTATTGTAAAGAAGTGTTGTTAGATGAAGTTCATGCCTATATCTCAGCTAGTCGAAAGCACCTTGAAGAAAAGGAATTCGAGGTAGATGACGATCTTTACAAGGGGCTTAGAAAACTTAAGAAGAAGTTTTTCACAACAGAAGCATAGATAAGTTAACATATTTGATCAACAGGGAGTGGTGGGCGTTTTCGCTTATCACTCCTTTTTCTTTTCCCAGCCTTTTTCTTTGAAGGCTTCCATAAATTGATCTGGGGTGCAATCATGAGTCAACAAGGTGTTGGGTTTGTGCTCAATCCAATTTCGATAAAATTGAAGTGCTTTTCTATTCCCCGGATTAGTCATCATGTCGTTCATTAAAACAATAGCAGGCTTGTTGGTAATGATTGACCAATGAGCTAGACAATTTGAAGTGGTTATAATCCCTTCACATTGGTTGGCGATATGCAATACATCGATCATAGATTCAGTTTCGCCAACCAAATTTTGTAAGTTGTTTACTTCCTCTTCATTAGATATTTTTAAAGGGAAGGGCTGTTCCCCGAAGTAGGCATGATGAAATATTTTTTGCCCTGTCAATATGATGTTCCAATCTGTTTGATCGATTAACCATGTAAATATCTCAGGAATTAAAGGACAGTGGTTGCTAAACATTAAACTTTGTATAGAATAGGGATTGAACAATAAACTGGGTTTGTCAACTTGGAATTCTCTTTTGGGCAATTTAAGGTCAATTTCTCTGATGGTTTGATCCATTCTGTTTGTGTGGATCATGAGAAACTTTTTATGGTCGAGTTTAGGATAAGTTTGGTTGCATATCTCCCATAGCCATTCTGGTTTTCTGGACAAGGCAGCAGCTTTAGCATAATCAACCGCTGTCTCAGGGACGACATGTCGAACCTCGCCTATATTGTCTTGATGTTTAAGGAATTTTGGAATATATTTATCATACCCGTAAAATAGGACATTAACCTTATTTTTCAATAGGCAAACGTTGGCATAATCGACGAATATATCGCCCCAGCCGTTTCTATTCATCAAAACCCAATCTAGACTTTTATTGTTCATGTTGTTATCATAGTCTTCAGAGAAGAAAAGGAGAGTGCGTGGAGAACAGATTAATTAAAGAATGCCTATTGGCGATGAAGGATAAAGGTCTTTTAGACGAAAGACATAAAGATCGATTCAAGCTAGAATTAAAGGAAATTTCGGCTCAAAATATGGTTGAATACTTTATAACAGCTTATGATGAAGGGCAGAAATGGGTAGAAAATGAAAACAACCTCTTGGTGGCATATTTGCTAGGCTTAGTAGATGACTTTAACATCGATGAGTCTCCCGTTTATGAACACGGGGAGTTCCCCGATATTGACATTGATTATCTCCCTATGGTCAGGGATTATTTGAAGAAAGAGTGGGCACCCAAGGAGTTTGGCGAAAACAACATCTGTTCTATTGGGAATTACACAACTTTTGGCTTGAAGTCAGCATTAATTGATATGGCTCGTGTTCACAGCAAGAGCCGAGACGAAATTTTAGCACTGACAACTCAGATGGGTTTGAAAGATGATGAGGGGAAAACCTTAACTTGGGATAAGGCACTAGAAATTAATGAGGGGCTTGCTCAGTATTGTAAAGACAATCCAGATGTTGCTAAGGCCGCAAATACTTTGGTTAATCGTCGTCGTGGCATGGGAATGCATGCTGGGGGGCTTATTGTTTCTTCTTCTCCTATCAATAACCTTGTGCCTCTATGCCAAGGAAAAGATGGATCGCACGTTTCGGCTTGGACGGAAGGACTCCACGACCAAGACTTGCAACCCGTAGGTTTGATCAAGTTTGACTTGCTTGTAATTACAGATATTCTTCGCATTGCGACTATCGTCCAGTTAGTCAAGGAAAGACATGGAATTGAGTGCATCAACGCTCTTCCCGGCCAATCTGATTGGACTGATATTTCTTACCTTAATGACCCCAAGGCACTGGCTCTGGCCAACATTGGGGACACCAAGGGTATTTTCCAGTTTGATTCAGATGGCATTCGTCGTCTTCTAAGGACGGGCGGAGTAACCAGCTTCGATGATCTTGTTGCTTATTCTGCTCTTTATCGCCCCGGCCCACTTGGAATGGGGATGGATAGAAAGTTCTGTTTAAGGAAGAGGGGTGATCAAGAGTATTTCTTACATCCGCTAATGAAGCCCATTTTGGCTCCAACATATGGGGTCATGGTTTATCAAGAACAAGTGATGCAGATTCTGAACGTAGTGGGCGATATTCCTCTTAAGGATTGTGAAGTATGTCGCAAAGCGATTTCCAAAAAGAAACTCAAGGTAATCACCCCTTATAAAGCAAAGTTCCTTGAGAGAGGGCAAGTGAATCTTAAAGTAACTTTGGACAGTGTTAAAGATATTTGGAATCAAATTGAGGCATTTGCGGAATATGGTTTCAATAAATCTCATAGCTGTGCTTACACCTATATTTCAGCACGTCTCTTGTGGCTCAAAGCCCATTACCCGATGGAGTTTTATAGCACCACCCTTAGTTTAGAAGCTAATATCGAGAAGGTGAAGGGTTATATGAATGATGCCAAATTTCATGATATCATCATTCAACCAGTTGATATTAATCGATCAGGGGTGAATTTTGAGATTCATGATGATGAAATTTACTATGGTCTTTCTAAAGTAAAGGGGATTGGTGTCGAGGTCTCCAAGAAGATTGTAGAAAATGCTCCTTATGATGGGTTTGTTGACTTTATGAATCGTTTTGGGACAGAAGCGAGAGTGATTCAACCATTGCTGGCTCTGGAAGCTTTTAAGGATGCTCCCAAATCAGATTTGCATAAATTCTATGAAGTTTACAAAGACACTGCTCGCAAGCGTCGAGATAGACGTAGGCGATTTGAAGCTACGATGGAGCGAAACAAAGAAGCAGTGTGTAAGTTGACAGATGATTATCTTGGACCAGAGATATGGGGCAGTTGGAAGCCAGCAGAAATAGTAGAGCCATTTAGTCGAGAGGATTTAAAAAGCCTAGCGGAACATACAGAGGTAACTCTCACTGAGATTGAGAAGGTTTGGAAGAAATGGAAACGATCAGTTGAAGGGTTTTACAAAAAGGAGAGAGTATCAGATGAAGATGACTCTTTGAGTCTGGACATCTTTGACCCTGATCAACATTATTTGGGGTCTGAGTTTGAGGCTGTTTATGTCAGTCCCGAAAAAGGCGAAGAACTGTATTATGGATTCAAGTGGTCTCATCCACTTGAATCAAGCGAAGATTATAAGGGGCTAACCTTTGAGGCTTTTCAACAAGGGGTGTTAGAGAAAGGTGCGATCCAAGTAATAGTGTTGCACTACAGAACAAAAACATCTAAGAACAACAGGACTTATCATCAACTTGAGGTTGAGGATGCCAACAGCATTTTTGTCAGGATTAACATTTGGAAAGACGACCACGCAAAATATGGGGGCCAAGAGTTTAAAGCTGGTAACTTATTGCAACTAGCTGTTGAGCCACCGCAAGGTAATTTTAAGACATACACCATGCAACGTTGGGGTGGGGCGAATAAGTATGGCAAGTTTGTACCTCTTGATAAAGATCAAGATCAACGGGTACTCGTAATGCATAAGCCAGATAAAGAGATGGTGGATCAACCAGTCGAAAAAACCTTCGCAGACGTGGGGCTTATAGAAATCGATTAAGGAATAAATTTATGTTTAACAAAGTAACTATAGACCCGAAGCTTAAGATTAACAATAAAATGATGGTCGATATCATAAGCTTGCCTGTCACTGTTAGGGTAAACGATTTTGATGAAGAGGGAGTTGAAAAATTCAGAAAAAGTATGGAAGAGGCTCAAAATACAGGGCAGGAAGTTATCCCTATTTTGATTGATTCTTATGGTGGCTATGTTTATAGCCTTTTGGCTATGATTGATATTATTGATCAATCTCCATTGCCAGTTGCGACTATTGGCTTAGGGAAAATGATGAGTTGTGGCAGCGTGCTTCTGACTTGTGGGGAAGATGGTTTGCGTTATATGGGTGCAACTTCTACTGTGATGATTCATGATGTGTCCTCTTGGAACCACGGGAAA